>OHKP01000377.1_pt1 | contig 27120 bp, 19 predicted proteins | sample 1568861 | NCBI WGS metagenome assembly OHKP01 (sample SAMEA3879524, study PRJEB24766) | human gut metagenome | biome: human-associated habitat; feature: feces | place: USA | collected 1985/1987 | reverse complement strand
TGGATTAACTTCTTCTTAACTTCCTCTAACTCCTATTTTGACACACCCTCCCCAATGATAACATAAATTGGGGGCTGGAGAACAGGGCGCAAAAAAGAGGGCACAAAAAAAGGAGGTGCTTTATTTCACCTCCTCATAGTCAACATATTCGCCATCTTCTTTGGCGAAAATCTTTTTGTTACGATCTTCAGAGCTTCGGCTGTCGTACAGCATTTCATCGGCCGAAGCGGCGTTGGTGCGCTGCTGAGCACGTTGCTGTGAGCGTTGCTGAGCACGTTGTCGCGAACGTTGTTGCTGTTGAAAGCCACCGTTAGCCCCAAACTGTTTACTCATCTGCTTCACACGAAACAAGAACTTAAACACCGTGAAGCCGCCCACCAAGAAGATGATGAGTATGGGCAATATGATGAAAATAAAAAAGAGTTTGAACATAAATAGTGTATGTTACAATAAGAAAACCTTATCGGCGCAGCGCAAGAGCGGCCGAAAGGATAATGTATACCAAGATGATGGCCCAGAAGCTCTGCAGCAGACCAAAGGCCACGATGCATGCCACGGCAAAGGCGGCGAAGAGATATTTCACCTCGTTGCCCTTCCATCCCCACTGCTTAAACTTGAGAGCAAACATGGGCAGTTCGCACACCAGCAACCAGCTTGACAAGCATATCATAACCAGCACCACTGGCAGCATGTATGAAGGGCTGGTGAGCCAATTGGCATGGGTAGAGAGCAGCGAGCCCCAGAACAGGGCGTTGGCAGGTGTGGGCAAGCCTATGAACGAGGTGGTTTGACGCTCGTCGAGGTTAAACTTTGCTAAGCGCAGGGCCGAGAAGGCTGCCACCACAAAGGCAAAGTAAGGCAGCCAAGGGCGGCAGCACTCAAGGGCCGAGGGATAGTCCATCACCTTAAGATGTGCAAAGATGATGGTGGCAGGTGCCACGCCGAATGTGACATCGTCGGCCAGCGAGTCGAGCTCCTTACCAATGGGCGACGACACGTGCAAGAGCCGTGCGCTCATGCCATCGAAGAAGTCGAACGCGGCACCCAAGATGATAAACATCAGCGCCATGCGCACATCGCCCTGAAAGGCAAAGCCCGTGGCGATGCAACCCGAAATGAGGTTGCACGAAGTAAGGGTGTTTGGAATTACTTTCTTAATGTTTGTTAGAATATTCACTTGAATGATCCTCCTTATTTCAAATGTTTATTTCAAACGTGCAATGACCGTTTGGTCGCCCACGGTGGCCTGTCCCATCTTTACGCACACCTCGGTGCCCAGAGGCAGGTAAACATCTACACGCGAACCAAACTTGATGAAGCCCAGGTGCTCGTCGATGTAGCAATCTTCGCCCTCCTTAGCATAGGTTACAATGCGGCGTGCCACGGCGCCAGCAATCTGTCGGCAAAGGATGTCGACACCATCGGAAGTAGTGATGAGCACGTCGGCATGCTCGTTTTCTTCGCTGGCTTTGGGCAGCCATGCCTTATGAAAATTGCCGTTGGTGTGCTTCACCGCCTTCACGCGTCCGTCAACGGGGAACCAGTTGGCATGCACGTTAAACAGGCTCATGAAGATGCTCACCATCAGGCGGCGGTCATGAAAATATTCGTTTTCTTCTACCTCCTCAATTACGACCACGCGGCCATCGGCAGGTGCCACTACAATCTTTTCAGTGTCTTCGCTGGGGAAATAGCGTATGGGGCAACGGAAGAAATTCACCACGATGCCGTAAACCACGGCCATCACGGCTAAGAAGCACCAGAAGGGAGCAGGGTTATCAACGAAGCGCCACAACAGCAAGGCAATGGCAGCAATAAAGATGAAGCCATACACCAAAGTGTCGGTGCCTTCACGATGCAAACGAATTTTCTTGAATTTCTTTATATTTTTGATCATAGTTGTCAGGATAATAATTATTTTGCAAAGGTAAGGCTATTTTTTCAATCTCGCAAAAAATAGTCTTATTCTTTTGCACATGTCAATATTTAGCCTTAACTTTGAAACAAAATTCACACTCGTAATAATCATGCAAGATTTCGTTCACCTACACGTACACACTTACTATTCGATACTCGACGGACAGTCGAGCGTGCAGAAACTCGTAGACAAAGCCGTGGCCGACGGTATGCGCGGTATGGCTATTACTGACCATGGTAACATGTTCGGCATCAAAGAGTTGTTCAACTATTGTAACAAGGTGAACGGAAAACGCAAAGACGAAGGCAAAGAACCCTTCAAACCCATTTTTGGTTGCGAGATGTATGTGGCACACCACCGCAAAGAAGATAAGGTGAAGGAACATGGTGACATGGGTGGCTATCACCTTATTGTTTTGGCCAAAAACTATCATGGCTATAAAAATTTGATTAAGCTGGTGTCGAGGGCATGGGTAGACGGCTATTATATGCGCCCACGTACCGACCGCGAAGACCTTGAAAAGTATCATGAAGACCTGATTGTGTGCTCGGCCTGTATTGGTGGCGAGGTGCCCAAAAAGATATTGAACGACGATATTGCAGGTGCCCGCGAAGCCGTTGAATGGTACAGACGCGTGTTTGGCGACGACTATTATCTGGAGTTGCAACGCCACGAGGTAACCGACCCCTCGGTGCGCGCTAACCGCGAAACCTTTCCGCTGCAACAAAAGGCAAACCGCGTGCTCATTGAGTTGGCACACGAATATGGCATCAAACTGATATGTACCAACGATGCCCACTTTGTTGACCAAGATAACGCCGAGGCCCACGACCACCTGTTGTGTTTGGCCACAGGAAAAGACCTCGACGACCCCACCCGTATGCTCTACACTAAGCAAGAGTGGTTTAAAACCCGACAAGAGATGAACGACGTGTTTAGCGATGTGCCCGAGGCGCTGAGCAACACGCTGGAGATACTGGACAAGGTGGAGATGTATAGCATTGACCATGCCCCTATCATGCCCTTCTTCCCCATTCCTGCCGAGTTTGGTACTGAGGACGACACGCGTAAACAACATTCGCCCGAAGACCTGTATCACGAATTTACCTCTGACGAGAACGGCGAAAACCCATTGCCTAAAGACGAGGCCGACAAAAAAATAAAACGCTTGGGCGGTATCGACAAGCTATACCGCATAAAATTTGAGGCCGACTATTTGGCCAAGCTGGCCTATGATGGTGCCAAGAAACTGTATGGCGACCCGCTGCCCAATGAGGTGGCAGAGCGTGTGAAGTTTGAGCTACACATTATGAAGACGATGGGTTTCCCTGGCTACTTCCTTATTGTGCAAGACTTTATCAACTCGGCACGCGACGAGCTGGGCGTAATGGTAGGCCCAGGCCGTGGTTCGGCAGCTGGTTCGGTGGTGGCCTACTGTTTGGGCATCACTAAAATCGACCCCATCAAATACGACCTTCTGTTTGAACGTTTCTTGAACCCCGACCGAATCTCGCTGCCTGATATCGATACCGACTTTGACGATGACGGACGTGGTAAGGTGCTGGAATGGGTGGAAGATAAATACGGACACGATAAGGTGGCACACATTATCACCTACGGCACCATGGCTACGAAAAACTCGATTAAAGACGTGGCGCGCGTTGAGAAGTTGCCACTGCCCATATCAAACGCGCTGTGCAAAGCCATTCCTGATAAGTTGCCCGACGGTCTAAAGATGAACCTGCCCAACGCTATTAAGTGTGTGCCAGAACTGCGCGACGCTGAAGCCAGCGCCGACCCGCAGATGGCCAACACTATAAAATATGCCAAGATGCTGGAGGGCACGGTGCGCGGAACAGGTATTCATGCCTGTGGCACCATCATCTGCCGCGATGCCATTAGCGACTGGGTGCCAGTATCGACAGCCGACGACAAAAGCGACCCAGGCCACAAGCTGCTGGCCACACAATATGACGGACACGTGATTGAGGAGACCGGACTGATTAAGATGGACTTCTTGGGCCTCTCTACCCTATCAATTATGAAGGAGACGGTGGAGAACATCAAAATCACTCACGACGGCTATGAGCTCGACCTCGACACTATTCCTATCGACGACGAACTAACCTTTAAGCTGTATCAGGAAGGAAGAACTGTTGGTACGTTTCAGTTTGAGTCGGCGGGCATGCAAAAGTATCTGCGCGAGCTGCACCCCACGGTGTTTGAAGACCTCATCGCCATGAACGCTCTGTACCGTCCAGGACCTATGGACTATATTCCCTCATTCATTGCTCGTAAGAACGGTAAAGAGGAGATAAAATATGACATCCCCTGCATGGAAAAATACCTGAAAGACACCTACGGCATTACGGTGTATCAGGAGCAGGTGATGCTTCTGTCAAGACAGCTTGCCAACTTTACCCGTGGCGAGAGCGATGCCTTGCGTAAGGCCATGGGTAAGAAAAAGAAGGCCATCGTTGACGCCATGAAACCAAAGTTTATTGCTGGCGGACAGGCTAACGGACACGACCCCAAGGTGCTGGATAAAATTTGGGGCGACTGGGAGAAGTTTGCTTCCTACGCCTTCAACAAGTCGCACGCCACATGCTATTCGTGGGTGTCGTACCAAACAGCATACCTCAAAGCCCACTACCCCGCCGAGTTTATGGCTGGCAACATGAGCCGATGCCTCAACGACATCAACAAAATTACGAAGCTGATGAGCGAGTGTAAGAGCATGGGCATCAAATGCTTGGGACCTGACGTCAACGAGAGTTGGCAGAAATTCAGCGCCAACAAGAAGGGCGAGGTGCGCTTTGGCTTGGCGGCCATCAAAGGCATGGGCGATGCCGCAGCACTGGCCATCATTGACGAGCGACGCAAGAACGGCCCCTACAAAGATATCTTCGACTTTGCTCAACGTGTCAATCTATCATCGGTAAACCGTAAGGCGTTTGAAAGTTTGGCACTAAGCGGCGGTTTCGACAGCTTCGGCATCAAGCGCGAACAGTATTTCGGAAAGAACACTAAGGGCGACTCGTTCCTCGACACGCTGCTGCGCTATGGTCAGCTGTATCAGGCAGAACAGGCCGAGGCTCAAAACTCGCTCTTCGGCGATACCGAGGCCGTAGAGATAGCTACGCCTCCCGTGCCCGAGGCCGAACAGTGGAGCACCATCGACAAGCTGAATAAAGAACGCGATCTGGTGGGCATATACATCTCTGGACATCCGCTGGACGACTACCGCATCATCCTTAACAATATGTGCAACACGCGCTGCAACGAACTTGACGACAAGACTGAACTGCTGAAGAAAGGTAACGTAACGCTGGGCGGCATTGTAACAGGTGTGCGCCGAGGCATCACAAAAACCAATAAAAACTTTGGCATCGTCACGATCGAAGACTTTACTGGAGCAGGCGAACTGGCGCTCTTTGGTGAAGACTGGGGGCAATGGAGCGGCATGCTGGTTGAAGGCTACTCGATATATGTAGAAGCCAGTTGCACAGTGAAATATAAGAACAGCAGCTATGTTGACCTGAAGCTTACACGTGTGCGCTTCTTGCAAAGTGTGAAAGAACAAAACATTGAGCGCATAACCATATACATCGACCCACTGCGATTGAGCAAAACAACAGTTGAAGACCTTACCACACTGGTGAACGATAACCCTGGCGACACGCAGCTATACATAAGCCTACACCGCCCCGATAACAAGGGCGAGGTGCTGATGCGAAGCGGAAACAAAAGCATAAATGTGACGCACGAAATAATAGAACTGATTGATGATGACCAGGCTCTAAGCTATACCATCAACCAATAATAAAAGGGGCTTGCCACAAAGCATTATGCTTAGGCAAGCCCCCAGTGCTGTTATAAAGTAAAGAAAAGAGGAAATAAAACTTTTGAAAAAAGATTTAAAAACACTTTACCCAATAAAGAAAATCATAACAAAGGGGTAAATATATCATTTTTTATGTTTAACTTTGCCATGCTTCAGTGGCTCATTATAAATGACATTGGCTCATTATAACTGACAATGATACTGAAAGCAATCACACTACAACAAATAAAAAAAACAAAATACATAAAAAAAGAAATGGAAGTAACAATTACATCTGAAAACTTTGAGACTTATAAAAATGGTGAACTGCCATTGCTCGTTGACTTCTGGGCTACATGGTGTGGACCCTGCCGCACACTGAGCCCCATCCTTTCAGAACTGGCTGAAGAGTATGACGGCAAAATTGTTATCGGCAAATGCAACATTGAAGACGACGACGACTTGGCCGTGCAGAACGGCGTGATGACACTGCCCACCATGATTTTGTTCCAGAACGGAAAAGAACCCGTGAAGAAGGTAGGCAGCATGCCCAAAAACAAGATTAAAGAATTTATCGACAGCGCCCTGTAATTAGTGGCTGTGGCGATATAATAAAGGCAGTAGATAAGTAAACGCTGAACAACTATAAACAACAAAAGGACAACAAAAACAACTTGTTTAATACGATAACGTAAGAAAACAATGTTGTTCTTGTTGTCCTTTTGTTGTTTTTGTTGTCCTTTTGTTGTTTATTGTTGACGTCTTATTATATTTTTTGTTAAAACGCCTCTCACATTATATCCCATTTACATTAAATGAGATGTCTACATTTAACCCAAATCGGTCGTTAGGGCTTGCTTGGATTTTGGATTTTTAGAAGAGTGAATTTTGTTTGGCTTTTAATGAGTAATAGCGAGCTATTGCGAATTAAAAACAAGCAAAAGACACCTTGTAAAAACCAAAAGACTGCAAGCAGTTATAACAACCAATATAAAACGGCCTAATGACCGTTTTGGGTTTAATGTTTGTATCAAAACTCGATGGTGCGAGTGCCGTCAGGCTGTTCAGCAATATGAACCTCAACAGCATCTTCAGGAAGAAGCGACTCTATCAGCTCAGGCCATTCAATAAGGCAAAGTCCACCATTATAAAAATAGTCTTCATAGCCCATATCATACACCTCGTCGAGCTTCTTGATACGATAAAAGTCGAAATGGTAGATGGGCGAACCATCACCAGCAGTATATTCGTTAACAATGGCAAAGGTGGGCGACGTAATGACATCGTCGACACCCAACTCGGTACACAACGCCTTGATAAAGGTGGTTTTACCAGCTCCCATCTTTCCGTAGAAGGCAAATACGCGATTGTTGCCCATAGCGGCAACAAACTGTTTGGCGGCTTCGTTGATGGCGTCTAATGACGAAATGGTTATCTTCATATTATCTTGTTTTTTATTGTTTTATATGTTCTATATACGCTATTAGCCTATTATCTATTTGCAATCAATCAGTTATCGTTTCGACTTCGGTGTAAGCGTTACCAGTGGTATAAGCATCTCTTCCATTGAGATACCACCATGCTGGAACGTGTCTTTATAATAAGACACATAATAATTATAATTGTTGGGATAAGCAAAGAAGGCATCGCCCGTGGCAAACACATAACTGGTGCTGAGGTTGGGCGACGGCAACTGCGCCTGATGCGGGTTCTTAATGGTAAAGATGTCGCGCGACGAGCAGTTGAGGTTCTTGCCCAACTTATACCTAAGATTGGTATTGGTGTTGCGGTCGCCTACAATCTTCACAGCCTTAGATACACGTATGCTACCATGGTCGGTGGTGATGATAACGCGACAATTACGTTGCGCCAAGGCGGGCAATAGCTCGGCCATAATTGAATGGCGGAACCAACTGAGCGTGAGGCTGCGGTAAGCCGACTCGTTATTGGCCAACTCGCGCACCATTTTCGACTCGGTGCGAGCATGCGATAGCATATCAACAAAGTTGACCACCACCACATTAAGGTCGTTTTTCATCAGTTCGTCAAGGCGTTCCAGCATCTTGTCGCCAGCCACCGAGTCGTTAATCTTATGATAACTGAAGGTGTCGCGACGACGGAAACGATCTATCTGCGTTTGTACCAAGGGCCCTTCGTTTAGGTTTTTGCCCTCCTCTTCGTCTTCATCAACCCACAAATCGGGGAACATCTCGGCTATCTTGTTCGGCATTAAGCCACTAAAGATGGCGTTGCGCGCATACTGGGTGGCGGTGGGAAGGATGCTCATATACAGGTCGTCGTCAATATCAAAGAGCGGCGAAACCTCTTGCGCTACGGTGCGCCACTGGTCGTAGCGGAAGTTGTCTATCACAATAAGAAACACCTTTTGTCCATCGTTGAGCAGCGGAAACACCTTGTTCTTGAAGATATCCATGCTCATTAGTGGGCGGTTGGTATTGAGTGGCGACTCTACCCACTGCAAATAGTTGTTACGCACATACTTGGCAAAGGCGGCATTAGCCTCCTCTTTCTGCATGGCCAACATCTCGGTCATGGCACTACCAGTAACGCTGAGTTCCAGTTCCCAGCGCACCAGACAGCGATACAGTTCCTTCCAATCGTCGATGGTGCGGCACGAATCTATCTGCATAGCAATATTCTGGAAGCTTTGTTGATAGCCCGTTTGCGTCACCTCAGTAACAATCTGCTGGCGGTGTATGTTCTTTTTCAATGCCAACAATATCTGCACAGGGTTAACAGGTTTGATGAGGTAGTCGGCAATCTTTGAACCAATGGCTTGGTCCATGATGTTTTCTTCCTCGCTTTTCGTTACCATCACCACAGGGGTGTCGGGCTGTATCTCTTTTATCTGCTGCAACGTTTCAAGGCCAGTGATGCCTGGCATCATCTCGTCGAGCAAGATGAGGTCGTAAGTGGTGGTGCGGCATTTGTCAACAGCATCGGTGCCATTGCTCACCGTCTCCACCTCATACCCTTTCTTCTGAAGGAAGATGATGTGGGCTTTCAGCAGTTCAATCTCATCATCCACCCATAATAGCAATCCGTTGCTCATCGTGTTTACCTTTCTTTATATAGATATGTTTGTTGAGATACGTTATTTCAATATTCTTTTAACATTATCTAATTATGATTTAAAAGCCATCGAGGTCGTAGTATTCGTCCTCAAGGTCGGCCTTATTTTCTTTTTGTTCTTTGCCTTTATTATTTGCGTTTGACGAAGGCGAAGTTCCATCATCAAAATAGAAATCTTCTTCCAGCGAGGGTGCCTTCTCTATCTTTTGCTCAGGCTTCGATACGGGCGTAGGCTTTTGCTCTGGAGTAGGCTGCACCACGGGAGCAGGCTGCTCTACTACTGAAGGCTGCTCTACTACTGAAGGCTTTTCTACTACTGAAGGCTTCTTGGCAGACGAAACCTTTTCTACTGATGCCGACTTCTCCTCAGGAATAGGCTTCTCCTCAGGAACAATTATTGTGTTAGTATCCTTCAAGGTTTCCTCTGGTTGCTTCATTACCTCGGGCTCGTCAGGAATAATCGTTGTGCCTTGTTCCTCGGGCGAAACCGTTGTTGGTTCGTTAGGAATAACAGTAGCGCCTTGTTCCTGGGGCGAAACCGTTGTTGGTTCGTCGGGGATAATTGTGGTGCCTTCATTGTTGGGTTGCGCCTTTTCATCTTCAAGGATGAGCGTTCCACCATCGGGCTGACTGACTGGTTGCTGGTCGGCATTGGGCACAGGGGTAGCGTCGGGCTCAGTGGTGATAACGTCGGGTTCTTCAAGCAATTGCAGCGTACTAATCTTCAGCGGTGCGAAGTGCTTTGCATAGAACTTATCATAGTCGTCGTAGCTATACTGTCGGCCCAGCAAGGGTAGGTTTTGTTCACTAATGATGATGCCACGTCCTTTCGCCACAAGCTTCATCACACGTGTCTGTGCATACAACTGTCGGGCATATTGCAAGGCCTCGTCGTAGCTACGGAAACCGCTCACTTGCATGCGGTGCAGACCATTATCTTCGTCGATATTGATGTCGAAGTTGCGCACCATATAGCTTGTGAAGTTATAGCGTGCCAGTTCGAAGAGCAAGCGGTTCTCGTCTACCGAGTCGGCAGGATAAGCCATCATAAAGACGAAGTTGGCGTTACGGTCGTCAGACAGTTGCGCTGCCGTAGTCTTATCGCTATCGTTAAGCACCGCCGAGCGGCGTTGCCATACATTGCCAATATCAAACTGTCCGCCGTGCAGACGTCGGCCCTCGCCTACGCCACGCACAATCATGCCAGCCATTTCAGCCAATCCACTCTGCGGATATTTCTCCAGCATCGTCTTTAGGTCGGCCACACAGGCCTCGGCATTGCCCTCATTCAATTTGCTTAGGGCGCCAATGAAAATAAACTTATCGCGGTTAGCACCCAAGGGGAACCGCTTGGCCGACACTGCAAGATTGCTGCTCACCGTGCCATAGTGTGCCGCCTTAAAGGCATCGTAGGTGGTGGCATAAAGCGAGTCTTCAAGATGCACACCCAGTCGGGCGTTTTCTTTAAAGAAGGGGTCGGTGAGCAATGTTGTCCACTCGTTATCAGGATATTTCTCTTTTAACAGGTTCACATAATGCTGCGCTGTAACATCGTCATGTTTGCGCGAATACAGTAAGAAGAGGTGATAGTAAACGTCGGCCATCTTCTCATAGGTAGGATACTGCTGTTCGAGGCGAACGAGGGCCTTTTCTCCCAGTGGCAAGTTGTCAAACTTATCCTTAAAGATGATGCCCGAATGATACAATCCATCCATGATAATGAGATTGCTGGCCTCTACCTGTTCCTGTGTAAAGGGCAACTGCGCGATGTAATACTCGCGACGATGCGGATCGTTCTGCGCGCTGTCGGTACGCTGTTCAAGCGAGTCGGCCAGAGCTTCGGCACGTGCTATCGAGTCGAGCTGTTCATCAGTCAGTAGACTTTCGGCACTGCCTATGCTTACCACCGTTTTGTTCACACGCTGCCAGTTGTCTACATTCTCACGCTTACCCCAACGACGTTGGAAGTCGGTCTTACCCTGATTTACCGCCATGGGGTTATAGAAGTACCACTGCCCCTTCTGTTGCTGGTTGGCAGTAGTGTTTTGGTTTCGGTTATTGCGGTTGGCCGAGTTGCCATTATTGGCTCCATTTTTCGATGTTATCTCGTTGGCCTCCTGCTCTTGTTGCTTGCGTCGTTCTTCTTTTTCTTTCTTTTTCAGCGCCTCAATCACCTTATCGATAGCGGCATTTCGTGTCTTCTCATCAGCACGTGCCAACTCTTGAAGCGAGTCTTGCAGATGCACAGCATCAGTATATGGCACCAGTTCGTCCAATATCTTTGAGCGCTGCGACAACTGTTCATAGTCGGGACGTTCTTTATCCAGCAATCCGATGGCCTCGCCATAGCAGCGCTGCGCATCATTATACTTCTCTTTCGCCCAATAAAGGTCGCCCAACTTCAGCAGCAGCACGCCCTTCTCTATGCCCGAACGTGTGGCCTTGGTGTTGCCTTGCTCATAGGCATCGATAGCTTTTAGCGTGTCGTTCTGTGCCAAATAGATGTTGCCCAGGGCATAATATACCTGGTCAAGATATTCTTTATTCTTGTCAGAGGCCGCCATGCGTTTCAAGCGTCCCACCATTTTGCGTGCCTGACCGTTGCCCGACAGCACCTCAGTCAAGGCGATGCGAGCGTTAAACTCTACCTCATAAGGCGGGTTCTGACGTATCACCTTGCGAAATGCCTTAGAGGCTTCAGCCTTATTGCCCAAGGCCGCCTGAAGTTGCCCCATCAGATACCACTCGCGGGCACGCTGTTTACGGCGCATCTCGTGCTTGATAACACGGCGCAGATAAGGAATGGCCTTTTCATAGTCGCCCGCATGAATGTAATAGTCGGCATAGGTATAGTCCCATTCTTTCTGTGCGCGCCAGTGTATGCTGTCGCGTTTCATATTGCGTATCACGTCCTCAGCATCATACAGCCAGCCCTCCTCTACATAGCATTTGGCCAGCCAAGCACGGGCACGCCCATAGATGGCAGGCTGCGTTTGGTACAGTCGGCTCATATACGAAAAGGTAGATGCAGCCTCGTCAAAATCGCCCTTATAGAACTGCGAGCGGCCCATCAGCATCCATGCTTTCCACAAGAAAGGGTTATATTCTTTTCGCGAAAGCCATTCAATGTCGCGTTCCGTCTTACGGCGCTTCTTGGTCCACTCGGGCCTACGCTTGATGCTATGCAGTTTGATAGCCTTTTGGCATTTCTCAACAGCTCGGTCGTAGTTGCTTTTTCCCAAGTCGCGGCTGGCCTTATTGCCAACAGTGTATAGCGGAATAATTTCGGTAAAGTTGTCTTTATTGCCATCTTCCTTGGCCAAAGACCCCTCTATATAGGCTAAGGTGCCATTATAATAAGTGTTATAACGAGCGTTGAACGAATGCCACCATCGGCTCTTCGCAGTATTCTTCTGCGTAGAGCATCCCATCGCCAGCAGTGCAACGAGCACAGCCAGCAACAGCACGATATGTATGTTATTCAGTTTTCTCACACTTATTTAAACTTAAAGACCAGTGATTTTATTGCCCATAACAGCATATAAATGATGATGGCCGAGAAAATGATAGCGGCCCCTGATGGCACGTTCAGCCAATAAGAGAGCATAAGGCCCATCAAACAGTTCACCCAACCTATGATAATGCTTAAGAAGATGATGTGGCCAAAACGATAGGTAAAGAGGTTGGCCGTCATCTGTGGTATGGTAAGCATACTGATAGCCAGCACGATGCCCACCATGCGCAAGGTCGACACAATGGTCATGGCAATGAGGGCCATGAGCAAATATTCAACCGCATGCACAGGCAGCCGTTGCGACTGAGCAAAGGTAGCATCAAAAGCAATGCTGATAATGGTGCGATACAGCAGAAGAAAGACCAGCGCAACCAAGACCGTGACGGCGCTAAGCAGCCAAAGGTCAGACGTGCTGATAGTGAGGATGCTGCCAAAGAGGAACGAGGGCAAGTCGGGCATAAAGCCTGGTGTAAGGAAGCTAAACAAGATGCCCACACTCATGCCGAAGGTCCAAAAGAGGGCGATGGCCGAGTCTTCACGCACCTTCACCTTAGTAGAAAGCCACTCTACCCCGAAGGCGCTGAGCACAGCATACACCATAGCCGACATGATAGGGTTGATGCCAAAGAACACGCCAATGCCAATGCCACCAAACGAGGCATGCGTGATGCCACCGCTGATAAACACCAGTCGTCTGCTGACAATGTAGGTGCCCATAATACCGCACACCACGCTGGCCAGCAGCGCCCCCAAGAGCGCGTTTTGAAAGAATGTATACTGAAAGATATTCATGTTTTCGTTCGTCTATTCAATCATCATCACCACCTCGTCTTTCAAGGCGTTGGGCAAGTTGATGCCTCGCAAGGTAAGGCTTCTGCACCAGGCCGCCACCTCGTCTTGCCGCATGGTGTAAAGCACATCGGCAAACTGTTGCGTTTCGTCGTCGTCGTAGGCATCAGAGGGGCGTCCGCGGAAAGCGTCGAGCTCTTCATCTTCAAAATATTCGATGGGTTGCGTGGCCGCTTCCATCATACACTCTTGTTCACACTTGTCGTTATCGCCATTGCAGGTGGCACAGGTAGCCTGTTCCACTACAGGAGGTTCGGGGCGGTCTTTGCGATGCATGACGAGTGCCATCACACCAGTAACCACACCCAATAATATAAGAATAGCAACGAGAATGAGCATATTTGTTTTCTTGAACTTTCGCAAGTTCAGAAGTTAATGGAATTAAAGAAGTTATCACTCCCTTCGGTCGTTCAGGAAGTTAACAGACAATAGTTTTACTTCTTAAGAAATAGGGCATACGTCCATTAACTTCACTCGCGACGCGAGTTAACTTCCTTTTAACTCCCGATTAATTCTTTACATGCGATATTTAAATTGTTTATTGATAAGTTATCAGCCAAGCTACTTTTTTGTTTTAGCCAATAAGGAGGTTACACTTCGGTCGCCTCAATGCGGAAGCCAGCCGCCTGAAGGTCGTCCCAAAAGGCGGGGTACGACTTTGACACCACCTCAGGATTATTAATGCGCAGACCAGGAAACAGAATGGCGGCAGGCGCAAAGGCCATGGCCATACGGTGGTCTTCGTAGGTATCGATAGGTTCCATCGAAGCCTCACAGCGCTCGCCATCCCAATACAGCGAGTTGTTGTTTTCGTCGTGCAGCACATAGCCCAACTTTAACAGTTCGGTCTTTAATGCTTCTATACGATCGGTTTCTTTAATCTTCAAGCTGGCCAAGCCTGTAAAGCGGAACGGAATGTTCTTCAAAGCGCAAGCCACAACGATGGTTTGAGCCAAGTCGGGCGAACTGCTAAAGTCGTAATCAAGGCGTGGCACATGCATGGGCACCTTCTTCAGCCGTACCGTGGTGGGCACCTCGTCGTCTTTATCGGCAAAGGCCGACTTCACGCCCAGCAGTGAGAAGATGTAGCGCACCACCGAGTCGCCTTGCTTCGAGCCATCCATCAGGCCATCAAGATTGAATACCGACTCGCCATCGTTGCACAATGCTAACATTTCGTACCAATAGCTCGACGCGCTCCAGTCGCTCTCAATAAAGTAGTCGTGCTGTCGATAAGGCACAGGCTTAACCGTTACTGTATCAACATCTGTCCAGTCGGCATCGGCCCCAAACTCGCGCATCATCCACAGCGTAAGGTCGATATAGGGTCGCGAGGCAATGCCATCGATCATACGCAGCGCCAGCCCGTTCTTCAACACAGGGCCTATCATCAGCAGAGCCGAGATATACTGCGAGCTCACATTGCCAGCAATTTCCAGTGCCCCACCCTCCAATGCCTTGCCTTTGATACGTAAGGGCGGGTAGCCCTCTTCGCCTTCATACGTAATGTCGGCACCCAGGTATCGCAACGCGTCTACTAAGATGCCTATGGGTCGATGCTTCATACGGTCGGTGCCCGTAATAACATGTTCGCCCTGCGTTACCGACAGAAAGGCGGTAAGGAAACGCATAGCTGTGCCCGCCGCCTTGATATCAATCACAGGTGGCATATTCTGCAAGGCGTGCAGCATTACCTCAGTATCGTCGCAGTCGGACAGGTGGCGCGGCATAATATCTCCATGCGACAAGGCATGAATAATCAGTGCTCGGTTACTAATGCTCTTTGAGGCAGGAAGCCCTATTGTTGTATCGAAATGCTGGGGTGCATATAATGAATATTGCGTCATGGCCATACAATCATATTGTGATGCCTTGCGGCAGCAATTAAGTTATAAATGGGGTGCCATTTGTTTGATACAAAGATAAGACAAATCAGCCACAACACAAAAGAAACACTTTTTTTTTAGTATTGTTTAGGGTTTGATTAAAGCAGAAGGTGCGAGCGTGGCGAGTAGAGAAAACGAAAAAGGATTAAAATATTGATTTCTCAACATTCTAATCCTTTTCTGTCGGGATGACAAGACTCGAACTTGCGACCTCACGCCCCCCAGACGCGTGCGCTACCAACTGCGCTACATCCCGCTACTTCTTAAAAGCGAGTGCAAAGGTATAAACTTTTATTGAAACCTCCAAACATTTTGACAAGTTTTTTATAAAATATTTTTGTTTAAGGGTAAGATATTGGAGGGGAAGTGGGGCTTGCAACGAAGAAAGCTATTGATAATAACAGTGTTGTGCCGCTGGTGTGCGGGGGGCTATTCAAGCAAGGCAAACCATAGTAGGACGGTGGTCTCCGCGCCCCGTCCTCCAACAAGAAGCAAGAGTAATCACTCCCCTCTCCTACGGGGAGGGGATGGGGGTGGGGCTGTATATTTGGTTGCTGGAGGACGGGGCGCGGAGGCCCCTGTCCTACTATATTATTACCTTTGGTTATACTATATTATCACCTTTGGTTACCCTATTATCACCTCTATTCTACTTCATTATTGCCACTGGAAGTGTGGTGATGGCAAAATTTATGTGGGTTTGCTTTGAGGGTTTATAGAAAAGAGGTATTTTTGCAGTTGAAGTAGAATACCTGCTACTATACATTATATATTATACACCCCTCAATAAACGAAACAAAGAAAGAAGATGGCAGCACACAATGAATTAGGAAAATGGGGCGAAGAGATGGCCGCCGAATACCTTCAGCAAAAAGGCTATCGCATCATTGAGCGCGACTGGCGTAGCGGAAACCGCGACATTGACATCATTGCGCAAGCCCCCGACCTCTCTACCCTCGTGTTTGTAGAAGTGAAGACGCGCAAAAGCGAAGCGCTCATGCGTGCTGCCGATGCTGTAAACCCTACCAAGGCCCGCAACATTGCCCTCTCGGCCAACAACTATGTCAAGATGTGCCACGTTGATGCACTGCTTCGCTTCGACATCATCACTATCGTGGGCACTAACGCCCAAAACATGAAGTTAGAGCACATCATTGATGCCTTTAACCCCATGCAACTGTTCTGAGGGAAAAGGAAAAGGGAAAAACGAAAAGGGGAAAGTGAAAAGTGAAAAACGAAAAGTGAAAAATCCATTTGCTGTTGAAGGGAAAAGAGTAAAACGAAAAGGGGAAAACGAAAAGTGAAAAATTCATTTGCGGTTTAAGGGAAAAGGGAAAAACGAAAACGGATGAAAAGAAGATATATACGGTTAGAGGTTACCGACTCTACCAACAACTATGCCAAGCAGATGCCCATTGACATTACTGCCACCGAAGAGATGACCATCATCACGGCACAATATCAAGAAAGCGGACGCGGACAGGGCACCAACCATTGGGAGAGCGAGGCGGGCAAAAACCTGCTGTTCTCGGTATCGCTTTTTCCGAAAGCCGTGGCTGCTCGCCAACAATACATTCTCTCAATGGCAGGGGCACTGGCGGTAAAAGCCGCACTCGACGAATATACATCGCACATTACGCTGAAGTGGCCCAACGATGTTTATTGGCGCGACCGCAAGATAAGCGGAACACTGATTGAAACCTCATTATCAGGGCAAACCATACGTCGTTGCATTTACGGCGTGGGCATAAACATTAACCAAGAAACGTTTGTGAGCGACGCCCCAAACCCTGTATCACTACGACAAATTGTTGGCCACGACACGCCCCCCGACGAAGTACTGGAGAAGGTGCTGCACCACTTTGAGCATTACTACCAACTGGTGAGCGAAGGGCACGACGACCCAATAAGAACACAATACAAGCAGGCGCTATATCGTAAAGAGGGGCTATGGCCCTACCATGACGCGCACGAGCTATTTATGGCGCGCATCAAAGACGTGATGCCCACGGGCCAACTTATCCTTACCGATGCTGACGGACACAACCGCACCTATGCTTTTAAAGAAGTGAGATTTGTAATAAACATCGAGGCAACAAAACAGAAAGAAGAACATAAATAGAAACATCAATAATTAAAAGTAAAAAACATTACTATGGCAAGATTTAAAAGAATACTGCTGAAGCTCAGCGGCGAGAGCCTGATGGGCAAACAGAGTTTTGGTATCGACCCCGAACGCTTGGGCCAGTATGCTGAACAAATTAAAGAAGTGAGCCAGATGGGCGTACAGATAGGCATCGTGATAGGTGGCGGAAACATCTTCCGCGGACTGAGTGGCGCCTCAAAAGGTTTCGACCGTGTGAAGGGCGACCAGATGGGTATGTGCGCAACCGTTATCAACTCGCTGGCACTGAGCTCGGCCCTTGAAGCTGTAGGCGTGAAGACCAAGGTGCTTACCGCCATACGCATGGAGCCTATTGGCGAATTCTACAGCAAATGGAAAGCCATCGAGGCCATGGAGGCAGGCTACGTGTGCATCTTCTCGGCAGGCACAGGCTCGCCCTACTTCACCACCGACACGGGTTCGTCGTTGCGCGGCATTGAGATTGAAGCCGACGTGATGCTAAAGGGCACCCGCGTTGACGGCATCTACACCGCCGACCCCGAGAAAGACCCCACCGCCACCAAGTTTAGCGACATTACCTACGACGAGATTTACACGCGTGGTTTGAAGGTGATGGACCTTACAGCCACCACCATGTGCAAAGAGAACAACCTGCCCATCTATGTGTTTAACATGGACGTCGTAGGAAACCTGAAGAAGGTAATGAATGGCGACCCCATTGGCACATTGGTACACAACTAAAGGTGATAAAAAAATCCCGACATTTCGCAATGTCGGGATTTTTCATTTTATAAATATATCTTATAAGAGATTTCTATCGCTTATTTCCACTTCAATACTGAAGGCATCTGATACATGGGGTTCTTATTAGCACCTATACGTTTCATCATTTTCGAAGCTCTGGCCTTTGCTTTGGCCTGGGTTTCTGCATCAGCGTTGGGGGGCAGACGGAGCAGCAAGCAAGGAGAGAAGCCTGCTGAAATGCCCTGGTAGGTAGAAAGGTTCTGCTTTGTACAAGCAGCGAAGGCCATACCAGCAACTTTCGAATCTTCATCATACTGACCACCGAGCACTGCGATGATCGTGCCGTCATCGAAAACGTTAAAGGTGAACTGGCCCGTAATCTTATCATCAGCACTAATCGTACCTTGGTCGCTCAGCAACATTGAGGCAATATAATACTGATTATTCAATGTACCAACCCATGTAGCATTATAAGTGGTCAGGGTCATGTTCTTGTCATCATAGAGGCAGTCGAAGCTCCACTTAAGATTAGTCAACTGAACATAATACATTCTGTTCTTTGTATAAAGCTTAGCATCGGTATAGCCTTCCTGACCTGTTGTAAGATCATAACCACCGAAGTAGTAGTCGCCCTTCAGCTGGCTAAAGTCGGCCTGGCTGATAAGAATAGAGTCTTTCATAGCGCTCGACTTGAACACTACATAACCACCACGAGCGTTGCCAGTAGCGTTAGCCGAAACGTCAACACGAATGCTGTCGCCATCAACGGTAGCACTGGCCCACTCGGGCATACGTTCAATCACCATGGGCTCGTTGTGCTTTACAAATTTAGCAAACTTACCACCATTGTTACCCATTGAAACGTTGCCATCTTCATAGTGGAAGACCAATCCGAGCTGCGACACACTGATAACGGTAGAGTCATTTTCAGAAGCCTTGATTACAACGTTTGAGTGACGCGACTCAACCGAGCTGTTAGCATCGGCCGACAGTTTCACGGTATTGCCATCGGCTGTAACATTTAGCCATGCGTTTGTGGCATATACACTGGCCACGGGTTTGTTTACCTCAATGGCCGACTCGCCGCCAGCAGGTGAAATCTCAGAAGGGCGGGTTACAATCTGCACACCATCAACAGTGGTGGTTGAATTGTTATCGTCGTCGCTACAAGAGAACAACGCGGTAGTAGCCAGCGCGAGGGTTAAAAATCCAAATATCTTTTTCATATTCGTGAAATGTATGTAAAGATGTGAAGCCCTTGCGGGCGTTCACATTCTTTTTCTTGTTGAATAATATTTAAGGATGCTTAGTTGCTGGTTAAGGTTGAAACCATATAGAAGATGTCTAATACAGCAATCTGCGTGATATCGGGATCATCAGGATCATCGGTGAAAGATTTATCACTCTTGACATAAAGCGGAGCACCTTGATTAGTTACACCCAAAAGAAGAATACTGTCTGTTTTACCCGTAGGATCTACAAACTGCCACTTCTTCGTTTCAGGATCTTGAGCAATCTGCCAATCAGTATAAGCAATTGAACCAGAATCACTATTAACACCCAACATCAACAGCATGGGGAAAGTATCAGTCGGATCCTGAACATACTGAGCAGGAATGGTAGCCACACCCTTGATGGGAGAGTACTGGGCAAAGAAGCTATAAGAATAATCAGTAGAAAAGCTTGAAGCCAACGTGCAATGCAAACTGGTAAGCGACTTCTGCTTAATCAAGTCTGATACTCCCTGAATATTCAAAGAAGTGGTGGTGTACTTTTGATTTTGGTTATCATAGTACTTCAATTTCCATGACTGAACGAAGTCATCAATATCATGATAACCCTCTGGAAAATGAGCCGTCATATTCAGAGCGGCCTCAGTAGAGCTAAGCATCTTAGTGGTGGCATCGTAATGCAGCGATGTCAGCTCTTTACCATTGATCTTAACAGCCTCGCGGAAAGCGATACCATCAGTGGTTACATAGAAGGGCACGCCAGCATCATCATTGTCGCCTACATACATACGACGTGCAGAAGGATCAAACGATACCTGTTCGTTCTCAGCGCCATCTACAGTGTAGAGCCAATTCATCGAGTAGAAAACCTTGTGCATCTTGTTAATCTGGTCTTCCCAGTTAACATCATCAGCAACACGAGTGAACACCATTTCGTTGCCCCACTTCTTACCCTGTACAAAGATAGAGTCGTTCGTGGTGCGCATGATCACAAACTCATAGTCACCCTGCTCGCCATCAACATCGTTCTGATAAGGCTGAGCCAAGAAATGCATAATGCCATTTTCTGTATTAAAGGTAATAACTGGGCCCTTGTCTTTAATAACATCATAGCTTGAGGTAGCCACCGAGTCGGCGGGAGCTATATCAGAAGAGGCATAAGCCTTTCCATCCTTAAATTTCACAAACATGGTGTAGCCACCGCCCGTATATTCTTTGCCAGTGTAGTAGTGAAGCTGCCATCCGTTGGTAGCCGACTCGAGCAGTTGCTTGTCGGCAGCCACAACAGCCTCGATACGATTGGCTGCAGACTCGTCAAACAGTTCCTTGTCGTCAGTCAAGCACGACTGGAGGCTGAGAGTTGCAAGGGCAACGGCTGAACCTAATAATATCTTTTTCATTGTTGTTTTCTTTTTAAAATATAACTGATATTACATCAATGTTAGACCTAAGCGAGGCATTAGTTAAGATGCTTCAGGTCAACAGCGCTAAGCGTGCTGGCGCGACGCAATACAGCGGCACGCAACTGGTCGATGTCAACATTCCATGACTCCTGCATATAATTACGCACGATGTCGAGTTTAGCCGAGATGCTTGCAGCACCGGTGGTGCCAGCGTCGGCCAAGATAGCGTTCCACTCGCTCTGCGACATTGTTACATAGCCGGACAGCATCTCAGCAAAGTCTTCAAGAGGCTCAACCATAGCATAGGGAGTGACAAAGCCTGCCTGATGAGCGGTCTTATCAGAAATAGTATACCAGTCGCCACTTACATAACCACTCTCCGTAATCAGCTTAAAGCTCTGATCGTAAGGAATTTTCTGATTCAAGATGTGGGTAAACTCGTGATGCAAGGTGTGGAAATAATACTTGTTCATCGTATCATAATCCTTCAGTGTCTCGTCGTCGAGCGAGTTAACCATATACAGTGTAATCTTCAAACCACCCTCGGCAGTACCCAGCACCATGGTGCCCTCGCTGTTATAAGCGGGCGAACCAATGAAGTGGATGGTACGCGGCATATTCTCCTTGATGAAGTCGGGGCCTATCACCTCGTAATAAGCGTCGAACCAGAGATACTTCATGATAATAGACAGCTTGGCAGTCTTTGCCGAGTCGGCAGGTACCAAGTGGTATTTCATGTCGCTCTCGATATCTTCCATCTTATACTTCATCTCTACATTGTAGGGGAAGGTATAGTTTTCGAGCAACCACTTGTCAAACGCGTCGCGCTTGGGCGAGGTGGTGGGGAAGATGCTCTCTGAGCTGGGATCATCGTCAGAGCAAGACATCAAGGCGAAGCTTGCTACGAAGGCCAGCAAAATAGCATATATATTTTTTTTCATCTCTGTATCTTATTTATTTGTTCGTGGTGTTGCGGGGGTTAGCTTGCATACCAGCGCTGAGAACCTCGGAGGGCAGCTGAATGGCGAGACGAGGATCGTCCTTGTCCATCGTATCGGTTACACGCTCAATCACGTTACCCTCAGTGAGGCGACGACGATAGATGGTGATACCGTAGCGCTTGATATCTTGCATACGCAGACCCTCATGAATGGTGAGCAGACGACGCAGCTGCAAGATGCACTGCAACATAGGCTCCTGATTTTCCATATCCAATGTGAAGCTGGGGTGCAACTCCTTCTTAGGAGTGGGGTTCTCAGGGGTATAGTAGTCAAGGTTATCATAGAAATCCTTAATGGTCTCCAATGTCAGGGGTTTTGCACCAGGTGCAAAGGCCGACAACTCGGCGTTGATATCCTTCAAAGCGTTTACATAGTCTTTCTGCATAGCATAAGCCTCAGCACGAACCATCAAGGTTTCGTCAGTATTGAAGCAAGACATTTCGCTCTGGATAAGGCCAGTGGTTTTCTGCTCATCGGTGTACTGCAGAATACCAGGGTTCTTACGCAAGAAATAGTTAGACAGCGCATCGTTATAGAACACGGTGTAACCGCAAACGTCGGCAGTTTTACCCCAAGGACCTTGCGCCTGCAGGGTCTCGGTTTGAGAGATCAAACGGCCGTGTGCATACTTCTTACCCAACAACGTAGGACCACCATAGTAACCCCATCCAGAGTAAACAACCTGCAAGAGAAGGTTAGCAGGGTTGCTTGAGTTAACGTAAGCGTTAGGCTGAATTTGGTCGTTAACGCTCAATTGGTTCCAAGCAGCCCAGTTACGCAGCTTAAAAGCGGGCTCAGTTCCTAACACTGCATTGGCGTGAGTGATGGCCAACTCGGGTTTCTGATAATACAGATAGAAACGAGCGGCAAAGGCGTTAGCGGCAGCCGGTGTAAAGTGGAACTTAGGATGATCGTAAGTATTGGTGAGCAAGGGCAGACCTTCTTTCAGGTCAGCATCAATCTTAGCATAAAGCTCGGCCAGTGTGCCACGCTCATAGTTTACAACCAATGAATAGTTGGGCTCGGTGGGATAAGGCAGGCCCAAATCGGTAGCTGCAGTCTCGGGGTTGTAAGCACGGCAGAACACGGTAGAGAGCATAAACTCTGAATAGGCGCGAGCAACGAGGGCCTCGCCTAACTGTGCCTTATAATCGTCCTGCTCAGTGGGAGAAAGCTTTTTAATGTAAGCAATAGCCTCGTTACAGGTACGAATGGCTGAATAGTAGCCGTCCCAAATATTAACAACCGACTCGTTTGATGAACCGGGGTCGGTAATATCTTTCCAAGCATAAGCCTGATCCTGCATGCGGCTTTCAGCGGTCCATGCAGTGTTGTCATATTCGTCAGTGTTGTCCGAATACATTTCAAGAATATATACGGGATGGATCTCCGAATAAGCTGACACCAGCAACTTGCTCACATCCTCAGGAGTGCTGAGCTCCATACGGTTATCGGGCAGTTTGTCAAGGTAGCTATCGCAAGAGCTAAAGCCCACAGTAGCGGCCAACATCGACAATGCTATATATAATTTCTTTGTTTTCATTGTTATTTGTTTCTTTACTGAATGTTTTAAAGCCAGTGTGTGATACCTATACATATAGATTAGAAACCAGCTTTTACTGTCAGCGTAAACTGCTTAGGCATAGGAGCCGACACACCACCAGCGCGGAAGAACTCAGGATCTTGTCCGTTGAGCTTCTTGTCAGCATAGATGAGGAAGAGGTCGGTACCCTGCAGCTTCACAGAGAGGCTGTTCAGAGCCATTCCTTTAAACCATTTTGAGGGGAAGTCGTAACCGAATGAAATTTCCTTCATACGGATGAAGTCGCCCTTAGCCACACGCTCGGTTGAATAGTTGTAAGCGTTGTAACCGTAAACGAGCTCATAGTTGTCGTTATACTCACGCTTGCTGAGGATGACGGGAACGTTTGTTACCTTCTCGTCGCCAGGCATCATCCAGCGGTTCTTAAACTCCTTAGTCATTGATGACAAGTCGTTATACTTGTAGCTGAATACAGGGTCGAGACGTACCACATTTCCGAACGAATAGGTAAGGAAGATGTTCAAACGGAAGCCTTTGTATGTAAAGATGTTACCCAGTGAACCAGTGTAAACAGGATCAGTAGGACCTTCATACTTCAGATAGCTATTGTTATCACGCTCCTGGAAGTTGATATCGGTGGTAGTAACGTTACCCTTCTCGTTGATGAACATGGGGTAACCATTCTCGTTCAATCCTACGAAAGGAATTGAGAAGAGGGCACGTACAGGATAACCTGTCATGGCGAAACCAGAACCAGAGATATAGTCCATGGTGTTAGCACGCGACATCAGCTCAGTAACCTCATTCACAGCGTGTGAATAGATAAAGTTGGTAGTCCAGCTGAAGTCCTTATTCTTAATATTGGTGGTAGAGATGCTCAACTCCTCGCCGTGCGACTTCATTGAAGCAACGTTACCATACGACATAGCACTACGGTTCACACCCTGTGTGTTAACAACACCAATCAGGTCGTAGTTGTTACGACGATAAACGTCTAACGTTACGTTGATGCGGTTGTTAAGGAAGCCAGCGTCAACGCCGAAGTTCCATTCATGCTTCTTCTCATAGGTCAGCTCGTCATTACCCGTCTGATACAGAGAGATACCCGACTCATTATCAGTAGAGAACGGACGATAGGGGTTGTAAGCTGAGAAGATAGAAGTAGAGTTGGTGATCGAGGCAGGGCCACGGTCAGCCGTCAAACTATAAGATGCTTTCAGCGTGAAGTGTGACAATGTGGGACGGAAGATGTCGAAGAATTTCTCCTCGTGCATGTTCCAAGAACCAGAGATGTTCCAGGTGGGCAACCAGCGAGCCGAGCGGCTGCGACCCAACATGTTTGTACCCTCGTAACGGATGGTACCGTTCAAGTTGTACTTGCCTTGGTATGAATAGGTACCGTTAGCAAAGAAGGCAGCTGTACGTGAGTAGTTGTGGCTCAGTGTATAGTAGTCGTGACCAGCCTCTTGCGCACGCTTGAAGAACTGGTAGATGTAGAAGGGCACCTCGCTCTGGTTGTACTGCATACCTACACCATTAAACCATGAACGTGAACGCTCAATGTTTGTAGCCTCCATACCACCAAACAGGTTTACGATGTGTATGCGGTTGAAGGTGTGGTTATAGTTAGCGGTAGCGCGGAAGTCGTAGCTAAGCATACGGTTGTCGGTACGCTTATAGAAACCACCCTGGGGCAGCACGCTGATAGGCAGTGCATAGGGGTTATCGGGATCTTTATACAGGAAGCTGTTGTTGTCGCGCACCGTAGTATTTTTCATAGCACGGTAAGCGTTAGCCTGATTCGAGTTCTCGGTGATGCGGTGCTCCTGCGAGGTAGCAGCATACTTCAATGCGCCAATGGCAGAAAGCTCGAGGTCGCGAATGGGCTTATACTTCAGCTCGGCCTGGAACTTGGTATCTACCACGTTCAGGTCGATACGGTTATTCTCAAGCTCGTTCAAGATGTTGAACGCAGCATAGTTAGAGAGATAATAAGTATCGGGATCAAGGGCACGCGATGAGTTCAAAGCGTACGAATAGGGGTTGATATCAAAGTCGCGACGTACCTCACCAGAAGCGGCGTTAACGTCCTGGCTCAGTGTACCAGGAGCCTGCTGCTTACGATAAGATGCGCTGGCAATGATGTTCATCGACAGCTGGTCGATGATGTGATGTGTAACATTCAAGTTGGCAGTGTAACGGTTTACCTTGCTGTCTTTGTACCAGCCCGGATCGACCATTGCCGACATTGAAGCATAGTAGTTTGACTTCTCGGTACCACCGCTCAAGCTTACAGAGTGGTTCTGCATCACGTTGTTGCGGAACAACACGTCAAACCAGTTGGTGTTACGCATCTCGGCCTGCTGCAGATATGCGTTCTGAGCCTCAAAGGTGTTGGGCAGTGCAAACTGTCCGGTCTTGCTATCGTAAGTGTTGATCAGCTCATACATCTTACCATATACACCGTAGTTGCTACCGTTGAGCACGTCGGTGAGGTTCAACCATCCCTTATCACGCATTTCCTTATAGATATCCATCTGGTCTTGCGAGTTGAGGATGTTGAAGTTGTTGTAGCTGGGCTTCAGACGGGTGGTAAACTCGCCTGAGTAGTTGATGTGAGCCTGACCGTTACGACCCTTCTTGGTAGTAACAACGATCACACCAGCCATGGCGCGAGCACCATAGATAGAGGTTGCAGAACCGTCTTTCAAAATTTGGAAACTCTCGATATCGTCAGAGTTAAGACCAGCAATAGCTGAAGATACCAGCGTTTCAGCGTCACCTGACGACAGGTCGTCGGCGCTCACGTCGCTCACATCTTCCATAATAACGCCGTCAACCACCCACAGCGGCTTAGAGCTACCGTAGATAGAGGTGGCACCACGCACACGAATCTTAGGTGCGGTACCAAAGGTACCTGACACGTTCTGTACTGACACACCAGCAGAACGTCCTTCCAGTGAACGGCTCACGTCGGCCACACCATTAAGGATAGCGTCCTTTGCATCCACCTTATCGGTGGCACCTGTAAAGGTACGGCGGTCCATCTTTGACATACCGGTTACGACCACCTCGTCGATGACCGTATTCGACTTCAAAGCAATTTTCATACCGGGCTTAGCTACCAGTGTCTGAGTTTCCATACCAACGTAGCTTACCTGAATCTTTTTTCCTGCAGGAACCTCCAGAGTGAACTTACCGTCGATGTCAGTTACCGTACCGGTCTTGCCACCATCAACAAGAACCGTGGCGCCGATAACGGGCTCGCCATCATCCTGGAAGATTACTGTTCCGGAAATCTTCGTTTGACCGAACGCTGCTACAACGTTTACGAGCATTACGGTCAAGAACAATAGAAATCTTCTCTTCATAAAATCTCCTAAAGACTATATAAAATTTTTATAAAAATACGGCCGCAAAAGTACTAATTATTATTGAGATAGGCAAATATGTGTTCAATAAAGTTACAAAAGGGCCTATTTTTTTAACAAATAGGTAGTAAAAAAAACGCATAAATAACAACTTTGTAGCCTAAATAGCATAAAATGAAGACATTAACATTTGTTAAGAAAACAATTTTGAGGGTGGTTTGAAGGCAAGGTAGGTTAACAAAAATTACCTAAATGGGATAATTGTTTATGGGAATTATATATAGGAAAAGGTTATGAGTTTTACACCTTATTATATATACAGTTGACGAGGGACGAGTTGACAAGTTGACGAGGAGATTTGCATATTGTGGGGTAAGCTAAGTAGGAAAAGACTAATCAAGCTGGGGTATCATAGTAGGACAAGTCTATTCAAGCAGGGGATATCATAGTAGGACGGTGGCCTCCGCGCCCCGTCCTCCATGAGCTAACCTATTTCGCTTGCCGGAGGTTGGATGCTGGAGGACGGGGCACGGAGACTACCGTCCTACTTTAAGATACCCTAACTTCTTTTTATACTTGGCGTAGTTATTATAAAATAGGAAAACTTAGTAGGACGGT
>OHKP01000376.1_pt1 | contig 27131 bp, 27 predicted proteins | sample 1568861 | NCBI WGS metagenome assembly OHKP01 (sample SAMEA3879524, study PRJEB24766) | human gut metagenome | biome: human-associated habitat; feature: feces | place: USA | collected 1985/1987 | reverse complement strand
ATTTTGTCGGTCATATAGCTCCATTCTGCTTGCTTGACCAGAAGTATAAAAGAGGATTATCCAACTCCCTTTTTGACCGTCTATCCGCAGGAAGTGAAAGTCGGCTCTGCATCTTTGGCGATATGATGACTATTTTGCAAAACAACACTTTTTCCAGAGACAATCTGTCTGTTGGTGGCAATGGAGTTAGAAATATTCACTACGGTGATGTCCTGATTAAATATGGCGCAGTTCTTGATCTTCATAGTGAAAATGTACCTGTTATAAACGCCGAACAGGATATTTCCAAGTTTTCTGCTTTAAGCTACTTGCGGAATGGCGATGTGGTTTTCGCTGATACAGCAGAGGATTACACCGTAGGAAAATCCACCGAAATTATAGGAGCAGAGAATATTGCTGCTCTGTCCGGACTGCACACTATTCCATGCCGTCCTCAAGATTCTTTCGCTCCGATGTATCTTGGTTACTACTTCAACTCTGATTACTTCAAGAATCAGCTTTACCCGATGATTCAAGGAACAAAGGTTTCTTCTATCAGTAAGAGCGAAATTATAAAAACAAAAATAATCGTTCCATGTCTGCAAGAGCAGGCTCGTATTGCTTCTATCATGTCGGCGTTGGATGATCGTATTGACGCAGCAAAGCATACAACAAAAGACCTTATAGATCTTAGAAGCGGCTTGTTACAACAACTTTTTATATGAAGAGCTGTTGCAGTAGTCCGGAACGAAGATTCTCGATAGCTTGTAAGCACCTTTGGGCAGCTTCATATTTCTTTTGAATGTTTGAGAGATAATCAACAACAGCAAGTTGTTCGTTAGGATCGCTTGGTAGAGTATGAACTGTGTTGAAAAATCCGTCCGTCGGGACATTTAGCAAGCCGTGGTTTCTTGCTCCTTCTGCGCAAATATTGTTTATGCCTTTATACCATTGCGATGACTCAAAATACCACTTTGCAAGATCACTATTAACCACCTCTTCTTTGATAGCAAAGCAGAGATAAAGCGTAGATACTGCGCCCATCGGGTATAATTCGAGCCTCTTAATTGAGCCGAAGGGATATTCATTGGATGTGCTGCGATTATAGGCAAATTCGCCTTTCTGCAAAAGATAGTAACCACTCATATCTGTACTTGCTACCATTTTTGAAAAAAAGTCCCTTTGGTCTATAAGTCCATATTGGGCTGAAATGGTTAGAGGAATATCCGTTTGATTGCCATTTTTTCGGGTAACTCTTGTAGCAAAGTCGGATAGCTTGTATTGCTTCCAAGGTTTTTGCAATTCCGTTGGGACAAGGCGAAGTTTTTGAGAGAAAACAGCCTCAAATACACCTCTTTTATACTTCTTGAGGGATTCAACATATTTCCCCTGTGCAGCTATACGATTGTCCAATAAGGTTATGAACTCAGCGAGGCGTGTTTGTTCAGCCTTTTGAGGGAAACAGCACTTTATCGAAACAAAATCTTCAGGAGAAACAGCCATTCTTTCATAAACTGTTCCTTGCTGATACTTCAAAGCCCTGTTGATAAAGTCCCATCGTGTGAGATACGCACCGATAAAATCAGGATCAGAGGAAGCGTCAATTTCAAATGTAACATAGATTGGAGAAAAAATAGCATCTCCATATGTATTTAAGCAAATTACCCCAAACTTCAAATTTGCTGGGTTGTAACACAAATCTCCCAAATGTGTAACCTTGTATTTCTTATTTTCAGTTGAAACAAGGAAATCTCGATCATAACGGGCAGTCTTTCCGTAAATGCCTTCTTTCGACAATGTAGCGTGTTCGTATGTTCCGTCCTTTTCAGCGTATTCGTTTCTTTCCGTAAGGACACTTGAAAGTGCCGTTTCTTTCCACGGCTCATCGAAGCCCGGAAACCGGAGTTTCGGACGCTTCTCAAGACCGTTACTTGAGGATACATTTGCCATAATTATTTGCCCTCCACATCAAAGGGGAAATCAAGTCCCAGCTCATCGAAAAACGGTTTCAGTTGTGCGTCGATGCCTTTGATCTCAGCCTGAATATTGCGGATTTCTGCTGCAACAGCATTGAGGTCGATTTCCTCTTCCGGCTCAAAGGTATCAACATAGCGAGGAATGTTCAGATTGAATCCGTTCTCTTCAATCTCCTGCATAGTGGCAACATGGGCGTACTTATCGACATCCACACGATGCTCGTAGGTTTCGACGATCTTATCAATGTCGCACTCACGGAGGATATTCTGATTCTTTCCGGCTTCAAAGTCGTTGGACGCATCAATGAAGAGAATGTTATCCGAATTGCCGTTGCGCTCCCTCTTGAGGACAAGAACACATACCGGAATGCCCGTGCCAAAGAAGAGGTTGGCAGGAAGACCGATAACAGCATCCAGCACATTCAGCTTTTGGATCAGGTGCTTACGGATCACTTCCTCGGCTGCACCACGGAACAGAACGCCGTGAGGCAGCAGAACAACAGCTCGTCCGTCTTCGTCCATGTGGTAAACCATGTGCTGCACAAAAGCAAAGTCAGCCTTGCTCTTAGGCGCAAGTTTGCCGTATTCATTGAAACGCTCGTCTTCCATGAAGTGCATATCAGCAGACCAATTTGCAGAATAAGGAGGATTTGCAACCTGAACACGGAACTTCATGTCTCCGAAGTAGTCATGCTCAAGCGTATCGCCATTGTAGATATTGAAGTTACGATACGGGATGCCGCGAAGGATCATGTTCATTCGGGCAAGGTTATAGGTAGTCGAGGTCAACTCCTGACCGTAGTAGTTACGCACATTTGCATAGTTCTTGAGGCGAAGCAGCAGAGAGCCGGAACCGCAAGTCGGATCGGCTGCGTCCTTAACATCGGTCAAGCCAAGACAAGCAAGGCGGCACAGCAGCTCGGCAGGACCCGAAGGCGTATAGAACTCACCGGCTTTCTTACCGGCTGTGGCAGCGAACTGACCGATCAGGTACTCGTAGGCATTGCCTAACACATCAATCTTCGTGTCATCCACGCTGAAATTGATCTCGTCCAGCGAAGCAATGATTTTCGCCATGACAGCACTTCTGTCTTTAACGGTATGCCCCAGCTTCGTAGAATCGAGCTGCATATCGGAGAACAATCCGTCAAAGTCTTCCTGCGAATCGTTGCCGATAGTGGATTCCATCAGAGCGTTGATTGCTTTCTGCAAGAACTCAATGTCAAAGGAACGGTTCTCAACCATCTTGACCATCTTGCGGAACAAATACTCCGGTTCGATGATGTAACCGAGGTCACGCAGAGCCTCTTCTGCGATGGCAGCCTTGTATTCATCGTCATTCCAAGCATCCTTGTAGCTGATATTATCGTCTTTGAGAAGATTAACCATGTACTTCTCGGTCTTGTCGGAGAGGTAGTAATAGAAGATCATGCCCAAGATATAGTTCTTGAACTCGTATGCCTCCATGTTACCTCTCAGGGCATTTGCCATCGCCCATAGTTTGTTGCAAAGCTCTTTCTGGTGAGCCTGAATAGAATTATCCATTGTTCTCTCTCCTTATTGGTATTTCTCAGTGTGCTGCCGGATAAATTCGACGATCCGGTTGACCAAAGACCTCTTCTTGAGCAGCGGCATGGGCTTCTCAATACGGTCACGGATGTTTCCTGCATCCATTGTGCCGGAGAACTCATACTCAGAAATGATGTCCGTCAGCATGGAGGAATCAATATCCTCAGTCTTTGCGAAAGCAACGATCTCTTCTCGTTTTGCTTCATTTTCAAAGTCGTTGTATGCAGCGTCAATCTCATCCGCACTTTCAAGTCCAATAACGACACGATCCAAGAACGCTTGAAGAATTTCAACCTTGCGAAGCAACTGCGGATTATCCGTCCTGCTCAATTCTTCCTTGATGTGCTTGATGTCGTAGTCCTTCTGCTTCTTGTCATCAAAGTGGATGTTGCGGATCAAGTTCATGATATAGGCAACATTGATGCGGTCACTCTCCATGATCTCAATGCAGAAGTCCACATCATTCAGGACAGATACGACTTCTCGATCAGTTTTTTGCCGGGAGTAAAGCATCAGATACTTGCTCTTGTAGTCCTGATACTCCTGCTCGGACATGATGAGTGCATCCTGATCAAAGCTGAACTCAATGAATGTCTGCAAAGATTGGAGGTATTTTGTCAGCTCACGGAAAGTGATGACAAACTTCTTCTGGTCATCCTCGCTCTGCATGGTATCGACGGACTCAGGGTAGAGTGCCACTTCCTTGAGCTTCATAACCATTTCATTGAACTTCTCAACAAAATACTGATAGCCCGGAACGACAATGCCGGAGGTGTCCTGACTCTTGGAGAAGAGCGTCAGCGCATCATCTGTCCGTTTCTTGAGGTTGCGGTAGCAAATGATGATACCAAACGGTTTTGTTTCTTTCTCGACACGGTTCGTGCGAGAATAGGCTTGCAGCAGATCATGATACTTCAAATCCTTGTCCACATACAGCACAGAGAGCTGCTTGCTGTCAAAGCCGGTCAGGAACATATTTACGACAATGAGAATGTCCAGAGACTTCGTTTTCTTGCCTTTGACACGATCTGAAATATCCTTGTGATACGCGGAGAAGGTGTCGGTAGAGAAATTCGTGCCGTACATCTCGTTATAGTCCTTGATGATACGCTCCAAGGCATCTCGGCTATGCTCGTCCTTGCCCTCGGCATCTTCGTTCTGCCCATAGGAGAAGATACCGCTGATGTTCAGATCGTGTTTGATCTTCTTGAAGATGTCGTAATATTTGACAAGAGCTTCAATGGAGGAAACAGCAAAGATAGCCGTGTACTGACCATTTCTCGTTTTGGCTTTGTGGTTCTGGACGATGTGGTTTGCAATGAGGGACATTCTCTCATCAGACATATAGAGTTCGCCAACATCAATCGCGTCAGCCAATGTCGGATCGTCCCAGTCAAAATCGCCTTCCATCGTCTTTATGTACTCAATATGGAAACCGAGGACATTGTTATCGAAGATAGCATCCTTGATCAGATAGTTATGCAAACATTCCCCAAACAGCATTTCGGTGGTCTGTGTGATCTTGCCCTCCGTCTTTCCGTTCACTTCAAAACGGGGCGTACCGGTAAAGCCAAAGAACTGCGCTTTCTTGAAATGCCGAACAATATCCTTGTGCATATCTCCGAACTGGCTGCGGTGGCATTCATCAATGATGAAGACAACCTTTTCGTCACGGTATGCGTCCATTACCTTTTCGTATTGAGGACGCTTAACGGCATTTGCCATCTTCTGCATCGTCGTGACAATGAGCTGCCGGTTCTTATCCTTCATTTGCCGCACAAGAATGTCTGTGCGATCTGTGACATCAACAGAGCCAGCCTCAAACTTGTTAAACTCTTCGGTGGTCTGAGAGTCCAAGTCCTTACGGTCAACAAGGAAGATAACCTTCTTGATATTCGGATTGGCTGCGAGAATCTGAGCAGTCTTAAAGGATGTCAGCGTCTTTCCTGCGCCGGTGGTATGCCAGATATAAGCATTGCGATTTGTGAGCGTAGCCTGTCTTATAAGGGCTTCTACGGCATACACCTGATAGGGGCGCATAACCATCAGAATCTTATCCGTATCGTTCAAAATGGTATAGCGTGTCAACATCTTGATGATGTGATCCCTTGCCAGAAAAGAAATTGAGAAGTCTTTCAGGTTGGTAATACGGATGTTGTTGAAATCCGTCCAGAAGAAGGCAAGGCTATACATCAAGTCCCTGTCGGAGTTGGCAAAGTATTTGGTATCAACGCCGTTGGAGACAATGAAAAGCTGAATGAAGTGATATAGCCCGTTATAGGAGTGCTTCTTATAGCGCATGACTTGATTGACCGCCTCTCGAATGTCAATACCTCTGCGCTTTAGCTCGACCTGAATCAAAGGCAAGCCATTCACAAGAATCGTTACATCATAGCGGTTGACATACTTGCCTACAACCGTTGTCTGGTGTGTAACTTGGAAGATATTCTTGGTGTGATCCTGATCGAAGAAGGAAAGGTAAACCTTCGTCCCGTCCTCACGCTCAAGGACAAACTTGTCTCTCAGAATTTTTGCGCTCTGGAACACGGACTTTCCAAGCATGAGGTTAAAGATACGCTCCCACTCTTTATCGGTGATAGGCGTATCAAGTTTGGGCGCATTGAAGGCTTCAAACTGAACTTTGAAGTTCTCCACCAATGCGTCATAATCAGGAATATCGACTGTGCTGTATTCCTGCTTGTTTAGCTGCTCTATGAATTGTTGCTCAAGAGCCGCTTCGCTCTGGTATGCCATATCTTCATCTCCAATACTTGAGGATCATTTTTGGTTGCCAACCGATCCTCATTTTATTCTATCACGGCTACTGTCCGATATAACGGACTCATTTTCGTCTTATTTCCAATGTCACATCGCCATTATCCGCAATGGACATTTGCATCGTTTTCAAATACTTGTCCACAAACTGTTTCTGTTCCGAAGAACTCATTTCAATTCGAGTCGCTCTTAACGCCTCTGTGAACATCTCGTAGATATTCAGCCGCACCGCCTGATCTATGTAATGATACATCTCTTTGAACAGTGCGCCGATCTTAATATCCTCTGCATTGCCGGAGTAGAAGTCATCAATGTAGCAATAGAATATACCGGCATTGACAAGTGCGTTCTTCAAATCCGGTCCGCAGTTTTCGCGCTCTATCATGACAAGGAACCGAGCCTCCGGTAAAGAAGAAATCAGTCCCCAATAGTCGGAGTCGCTGGACACCAAAATAAAGGAATCCACATTGTTTTTGTAATGCTCCTGACAAGTTCGGGCAATCAGCATCACATCGACCAGAGACTTGTTCTGCTTTACCCGTTCGGTCATCATGTGTTCGACCGGGATGTGGGTAAAACTATCGAGAATACGCCAAGCAGATGCACTATGCACATCATCAAACAGGATGATGGATGCTATCTTCTGTGTGTACTGATAGTCAAGATTCTTGAGCGTAGCGCAGAGCTTGTACGGATCAGAGTTTTCACAATCTACCACTACGACAACCTTTTCGCTGCTACCAATAAACTCGTAGATGCTTCCTTTAATGTAACTTCCAGCATCAGAAACTTTACTGTACTCTGTAAAGTAGTCACCGTTCATTTGATAAAGTAGCGTCACGAATTTTTTATCGTTATAGAGCAGATTACCGACATCCTCCGGTTCCCAGTTTATATACATCTGGTAAGGATAAAAGAGCAAGTGAGCGTAATAAATATCTGCTGCTGCTTTTGTCCCTTCCTCTTTCAAGCCATCTGGCATGAGAAAGAGTTTTTTTACATACAGCCAATTCAGCCAAAGAGGAAATAGCTTCTTGCAATTATTGATCCGATCAGAAATCAGCTTGTTTATCTCAACGATATGCTGACTTAGCTTCGTGCTGGACTTCTTTATAAAACTAATGCCATCCGCATTTAGTTGTTGAAGGCTATCCTGCGGCACATATTCCGGCATACTGCTGATTGAGAGATAACTAAACTTCATGCGCTCGTTGATATGCTTGAAGTTTCTTTCAATCGCTGTCCTTATGATACACAAATGACGGATTATCCGTGCCGTTTTGTCTGCATCAAGTTTTTCGTATATCTCTATTTTGGGTGCTTCATGCTCATTATCAAAAATTCGTTTCGGAACACCAATCAAATATGCAACCTTAGAAACAATTTCATAGGTGCTGTCTTTGTAGGTGACTCGATCATCTGTGGGAAACGCCTCCGCTTCAACGAGGGCATTTTTCTCAGTCACAGCATTCTCAAGGACATCCATATATGCTCCTTTCGCTGAGGTATTTTTCTCTACCAATAACAAAATAGCCGCACGAAAACTCGGACCTACTTCTTGCCCGTTCGCACAGCTTCACATATATCTCCAATGTCACAATTCAAATAGTCGCAAATGCGCAGCAGAACAGAGAGAGCTACATCCTCGTTCTTATTGAGCTTACTCATCGTGCCAGGAGACAGCTCTATATCCTTGCGTAAAGTTGATTTTGGGATCTCTCTTTCAATGAGCATGACCCATAATTTCTTATAGCTTATCTTCATAAAAGCACCTCTCTCAAACGCTTATAGTGAGACTCATTATATTATACACCAAACGCTTCAAATTTTCAATACGATGCTCCAAAAATTCAAAATATATTTCAAGTTCATGGAGCGCATTACGAAGAAGAAAGCCTGAGCCGATTTATTCATACGGCTCAGGCTTTGGTGGTTATTCCAACTCGCTACTTTTGGCTTTTTCATGCTCCTGTGAAAGCGTTGGACTGAGGAAATCATCGACATTTGCCTTCATGGTATCAATCACTTTAGCCTCTTTTTTGAGCCTTGCTCGTTCGTCGTAGAGACGCTGCTGCTCTTCCAAAAGGCGTTGCTGCTCGGCTTGCAGAGACTTCATACTTGGAAGTTTTTCACCATCTTGCATAGCAAGCAATGTACTCTTTGCTGCTTCAAAAACGACAAGCTCTGCCTCGTGCGCAGCTCGAAAACTCTGCTTGTTCTTCGTCTTTGAGTAGGCATCATAGACCGGCTTGAGCTTTTGATAGGTTGAGATATTCTTGATAAGCGGCTGCACCTTTCGGAGCTGCGCTTCAACGACTTTCAAGTCAGCGCCGGTACGCTCATAAGAACTATGAATGTCTTCGACTTTCTTTTCAAGATCGGCATATTGAAGCAGCTCGTTCTCAGTGAGGTAGTTTAGCGTTCTGGCGGCTTCTTTGAGGATCTTAATCTTCATAGAATGCTCAAAGCCCTTGCTGTCGATCTGCTTAATTCTGTTTTGAATATCGCTGATGAGAGAGATGTTCTTCCTACCGTTCTGCATCTGCCGTCTGCGGGCATTGCGTCCTTGAATGCGTTCCTTGATCCGGTCCTCGGTGTAGTTATCTCCGATGGTTTTTGCACGGGTGAAACGCTCTTGCCCTTCGGCACGGAAGGAGATGTATTTGCCGGTTTTGATTTCATATCCGGCGTCCTGCATCAACTTCAAAAACTCATCGTAGTCCTTTGATGTGATCACACAGCGATCAATGGTCTGCTTGAGTTTTTGCTTCCAACTTGTACCGCGTTTGGCTTCGGTGTATTCCTTGTAGTCCATGCCTTTTCCCTGAGAGGGAGGAATAACTGACAGCCCGTGTTCAGCACATATCTCATCACTGAGATGCCGCATCTCACGATAGGTTTTCTTATTGCTTCGGTACGCATGGAAGTCAACATAGTTGACAGCGTTAAAGATAATATGATTGTGGCAATGCCCCTTGTCGATGTGCGTTGCAATCACATACTCGTACTTTCCCTTGAGCCATTCGTCGGCAAACTGCTTACCGATTTCATGCGCTTGTTCCGGCGTGACTTCATCAACCGCAAAGGATTGGATCAGATGTCGGGCGATCACCTTCGGCATCTGCATTCCTTGTTGAGCAGCAAGATTTCTTGTCCACTCAAATTCCTTCGCTGCGGCATCGCTGGCAGCGCAACCATAGGAAGAGACATAGAGCTGGTCATCTGTTTTCTGCGGATCAAGAATGTATGCGAGAGCCTTGTTCACAGTTCCTCGGATTGGCTTGATTTTAGTAATCGCCATATCTCAGCCTGCCTTTCTTTCAGCTCTGCAACATCGTCCTCATAGAAGTGTCCTGTGGAGTTGATTCGGCGGCAAATGTGGTTGATATTTGCCGCTGCGCGAGATACTGCTGCGGCAAGTTTCTTCTGCTGCGTGTAGTCCACTTTGATGATGTAACCGTCAATCGCCATCTTGCGAAGATACGCTCCCATGTTGTTTGTACCAAGCTGTTTCATCTTTCCTTTGATAATCCGTTTCTCGTCATCTGAAACAAAGAAGAGTATCTGATTTGGTCGTGTTCTGTTTGCCATAAGCGGTTTGTCCTTTCATAAAGATAGAGGGTTTGGGAGACATCCCAACAAGCATTTTCTGGATTAAGGGGAGGGTTTCCTTAATCCAAAATCGCCGTGTGTATATACACCGGCTGTGCTTGCTATTCTCTAAAATCGTAATCTTAGTTGGAAGTCCCCCGTAAAATACCCCTTCGTAATACAACGGACAAATTCCGCGTTTTTGTCTCACGCATAAAAGAAAAAGACGCTCGAAAGCGTCTTTTTAGTATTGTTCAAGCGATGAGAACGCATCACTCTCAATGGTCAGAATGTCATCCATCGGAATCTTTGTGCCGTCCTGCATGGTAATCAGCCGCTCAAAATCATCCAGCTTTTTCACGATGCCTGTTGCTTCAAGATAAGCACCACCGGCTTTTCTCTCATCTGCTTTGAAGTATGTGACTGCTACCTCCGGCTCATCTTCAAGGTGCTCCACAAGAAACTGAAACTTCAAATTTAGGCTATGGAGTTCTTCATCATCCAACTCAATCTTTGTGTCGGTCAGACGCCCGGTTTCTTTGATAGCAGCATCATAACCAGTGAGAGCTGCGAACGGAGAAAACTGAGCTGCACGATCTGACATCGGCATCTGCGGTCTGGTTGCAGAGACATGGTGAGGCATATTAAGAATATCTCCATATTTTTGCTCAGAGTAATTCATGCCGCACCACCTTTCTTTTAGATCCTGTTGTATATCTCAAGTGTTTTATTACGAAGCTGCTGTAAGTGTTGGTGTAACTCCCATGTTTGATTTTCGTCTTCACTCAATCGTTTAGCAATCTCTTGGAATTTGCGTTCACGCGCGTAGTCATCGGATATGTAAACATAGTCAATAAAGCATTGGTGACACCAATAATTTCGGATTTCTCGAATTTTCTCCAACAACATATAGTCCCGTTTAGTAAGATCGGGGTGTCCATCGCTATAATCTAATTCCTTTACTTTTTTTATCATTGACCCCAGATTTACTTTTTCAAGAGCATCAAGGTTTTTGTCAAAATCACCATTGCACATTCCGGCATAAATCAACTTCAAGTCATGCTCAATACACTGAACTTGCATTATCAACTCACTGTGAATCAGTTTGAATTTGTCTCGTGTCATATCTATTCTCCTTACGCCTTATGCCCACCAATCTGCTCATTGCGGTCCTTTGCGGTTGCGCCTTCCTCCAAGTTCATGCCTTTGAGTATGGCGTTCTTTCCATACTTCTTCTTGATGATGAGCATTGCCTGTTGCATTTTCTTTTCCCGATCCAGCTCTGCTTTTTCGCGCTTTCGTTGTGCTTCTAAGGCAGTGAAATCTGTGAAGAGATCAAGCTGCTCATAGCCTCCGTTTTTCACTGGCGCGTCTGCTTCTGGAACAACATGATTTGCTGTGATATTCAGCCGACGCACAAGAAGATTCTTGTCCACGATCCTATCAAAGAGTTCTGCCGTAGCACACATTATTTTCTTCGTAGATGATGTGTGACCGTCAAGATTGATTGAGCCGTGCGCCTGTTTTGGTATCTGCCGTCCGTAATGGTCTTTTACAACTGTCCCGTGATATTTTCGGCTTCGTTCGGGATCGGTGAGGTTTTCTATATCGTAGCCAACTGTGATGACGATTTGATCTGTCACAAGTCCTTTGTCCACCAAGTCCAGCACGAGAAGATCAGCCATCTCACGGAGGACGAGCTTTGCCTTTTCAGCCTCATAGGGGCAATGCAGGACTTGTCCTGAGCCTAAGCTGTTGGTGCTGGGCTTGTAGGCTTTGATTGCTTCAACCGTGCAAGGCTCCCAGCCCCACGCATGGTCGATCAGCAGTTCTGCGTTCTTGCCGAAAAGTTTGTAAAGCAAGTCCTCATTTTTCACCGAGCATCGGGCAACATCGCCCATCGTAAACATTCCGTTTTCTTCGAGCTTCTTTGCATAGCCTCTACCGACTCTCCAAAAGTCTGTGAGCGGCTGGTGCGTCCAAAGCTCACGGCGAAACTTCATCTCATCCAACTCTGCAATGCGAACACCGTTTTTATCTGCCGGAATGTGCTTTGCCACAATATCCATCGCAACTTTGCTGAGAAAAAGGTTTGTTCCAATCCCGGCGGTTGCGGTGATACCGGTTGTCTCAAGCACATCCAAGATCATCTTCATCGCAAGATCATGTGGCGTGAGATGATAGGTGTTCAGATAATCCGTCACATCCATAAACACCTCGTCGATGGAGTAAACCACAATGTCTTCCGGCGCAACATACTTCATGTAGACCTCATATATCCGCGTACTGATCTCCATGTACCGAGCCATTTGCGGCGGTGCGATGATGAAGTCAATCGCAAGCTCAGGATTAGCTTGCAGCTCAGAAAAGAAATGCGATGATCCTTCGAGCTTTCGTTTCGGTGCATCGTGCTGTCTTCCTGCGTTCGCTTCTTTGACACGCTGCTTCACCTCAAACAATCTGCCGCGTCCTGAGATGCCATAACTCTTGAGGGATGGGGTAACAGCAAGGCAAATGGTTTTGTCAGTCCGGCTTTCGTCCGCGACAACAAGGTTTGTGTCCAGAGGATCTAAGCCTCTATCACGGCATTCGACGGAGGCATAGAAGCTCTTGAGGTCGATGGCAATATAGGTGCGTTGTTTCAACTCCTGTGCCTCCTTTTTATCACTGCATCAGTTCGCCAAACTGGAAGTTGTTTATCCAAAATGAAATGGAATAACCATATCAAGTAAAACTGCAAGAACTATACTAATCGTTCCCATTAGCGCAGAACTCCTCAATGTGTCTCTCCTCAAAACAATAAGTCCAATAATAAAGACTATCACTTCCAAAACAGATTTTGCATTAAAATACCAGCATCCATATACAAAGCACATATTGAACAATACTGCCAAAATCAGCGCTGATAGTATAAATGCCAGTTTGCTTTTCCCCTTTGCATACCAACAGACAAAAGCCAATAATGGAGAAACAGCTGTAAATCCAAACCAAATCATCGCATAACTTCTTGGGAAAAATCCTGCAATATAGTTTGAATACAAATAGTAGCTTGCAACCATACCAACAAAGAATACAAAAACATTGATGCTTGCTCTTATTGCAGAATTGCTATAAATAGAAATACACAGTGCAATCAATATCCAGATTGCAAAACGCCCAAGAAAATTACCAATATCTAAGACTCCATTTATTGCCATAAGCACACCTGGAAGTTCAGTTTGACGAAAATCCAGATATTTTGAGAAAGTTCCCAAAGCTATTCCGAGAAACAATATCGCTATGGTATTTATAAGTTTTCTATTATTGGATATTGGATTTTCTGCATTCCTTATATCATTCAAAAAATTTATCATAATTACCCTCACAAATTCCGATTTGTTTCGTAAATTCTCTTCCCAAACGCATACGATTCCTGCAAACGCTCCCTCCTATCAAAGCGGCATCGGCGTCCGGGCGATCAGAATGACCGCCAGAATCGTGCCCACAAATGCCGATGCTCCTATGGTTGCCAACACCTTTTTGCTGAGTTCCTTCTTCGCGGCTTTGCAGATCAGTGCGGCGCAAGCCATGCAGACAGCCGCAGCAGCAAGTGCAATGCCCAGCGTTTCCCATAGCCAAGAAAGTTCATGTAGGATTTTCATGCGATCATCATCTCCTGTTCGTTAAACTGGAATTTGTCCTTATAAAACATTTACTCCGTAACCGCAATCTTGATCACGCCGTCCAGATGGTTTTCAAAGATGCGGTATGCCTCTTCAATATCTGCAAGAGGGTATCTGTGAGTGATCAGCGGCGTTGTATCGATCTTGCCTTGCTCGATCAGGTTTAGGATTTCCGCGCAGTCGCAGCCATCCACACCTCCGGTCTTAAAGGTCAGATTCTTGCCGTACATATCGGGCAGAGGGAGTGCTTGCGCCTCGTCGTAGAGAGCAACCACCGTCACAACGGCATTAGGTCTGGCACACATCCACGCAAGTTGGAAGGTGTCCTTCGCTCCGGCGACCTCCAGAACCACATCCGCGCCGCCGTGATCCGAGTTGGCGTGGACATAATTCTCACATTCCTCCGGTTGGCAGAGCAGCACATCAGGATAGTGTTCCTTGACAAACTGCACTCTTGCCGGATCTTTCTCGCATACAATGATCCGCTTCGGCTGTTTCAACATTACGCAAAGCAGCGTACAAATACCGGTCGGTCCCGCACCGATGATCAGAACTGTATCTTCATTTGTGATCTCGGAGATACGAGCCGCCCAGAATCCCGTTGCCAGAATATCTCCTACGAATAACGCCTGTTCATCGGTCACGCTGTCGGGGATCTTGTTCAGTCCCTGATCGGCATACGGCACTCGGACAAACTCAGCCTGTCCGCCGTCGATGCGGCAACCTAACGCCCAACCGCCGTTTTTGTCAGTGCAGTTGTTGACAAAGCCATGCTTGCAGAAGAAGCACTCACCGCAGAAGGTTTCTACATTTACCGTTACCCGATCACCGGGCTTGACATTCGTAACTTCTGCGCCGACTTCTTCCACGATGCCAACCATCTCGTGACCTACGGTAATACCGGGAACGGCTCTCGGCACAGAGCCATGCTTGATGTGCAGGTCACTGGTACAGATGCTCCCCAGCGTTACGCGGACGATTGCATCCCGTGCATTTATGATCTGCGGCTTCGGCTTGTCGGTCAGGGCAAACTTGCCATGTTCAATATAGGTTAATGCTTTCATTTGTTTTCCAGCCCTTCTGCCCATTTTGCAAGGTCAGCACCGCTGACGGATGCCTTGAAGACCTTGCCGTTCAGCAATTTCGCTCCCTTGCAGCTCGGCAGCAGCTTTTCGTTGGTCTTGCCCATATCGCTGCCACCAGAAGTTGCAAACGGGATGATAGTCTTGTCGGTCAGATCATAGCTTTCAAGAAAAGTGTTGATGATCGTCGGCGCAACATACCACCAGATCGGGAAACCGACAAACACGGTATCGTAGTCGTTCATATTGTCTCGCTTACCGGCGATAGCAGGACGAGATGCCGGATTGTTCATCTCAATCGTACTGCGGGATTTCTTGTCCATCCAGTCAAGGTCAGCTTTGGTATAGGGTACTTCCGGCTCAATGGCGTAAAGGTCTGCGCCGATAGCCTCGGATAATTTCTCTGCCACCTTTGCGGTTACACCGCTTGCAGAGAAGTATGCAACTAATTTTCTGCTCATAAATGCCTCCAATTTCATTCGTCTTGATCCAGTCCGCCGTTCAGTACAAGGTACAGCAGTACCTCCATCATGTCAGCGATCTTTGCAAGCGTAATATCCTCATCTTTAGACTTGATAATCAGGCGGAAAACTGCATAGAAAGCATCGTTTCGATCAAGCTCAGTTTCGGTTTCAAATCGTTCGAGAAGGTTTTCGATGCGTTCCAAATCCGGTCCGTCTTCCGGCTTGAACGAATCCTGCATTCCCAGCAAGGATGCAAGCCGCTCATCTTTCATGATTGCATCGTATTCCACAAGCTGTTTTGCTTCTTCCGGCATCAGCTCATCAAAGTAGTTGATGAAGATGTGGACACGAATGCCACCGTCCTTGTCGGGAGAGAAGCAGATGGAGTGCGACTTATCCGCGATCTCCTTCAAAAATCCGAGGTCTTCCGGATCACCAAACTCTGCGAAGGGAAGAAACATATTGATTTCAGAATGCCAGTAATGGTAGTCAACAATTCCCTCAATACGACCACGATGCCGTTCCACAAACGCATCGCAGCGTTCCAGAAGGTACTCATAGTTCTTCTTGTCCTCAGGAATGATGATCTTTGGTATTTTGTCCATTGCGTCGGAGTACGCTTTCAGCATACCTCCGTTGACTGCACGGTCAAATACTTCATCGCACCACTCATCGTATTCACCTGACTCAGCTTCTCGATAATCCCGCTCAAAGATAATATCGTCCATAGCCTTACCCCTTTATGATTTTCTCAAGCTGCTTTTCGGTCGCAGCAGGAAGAAGTAATTGAAGGTGTCTCAAAATACGCTTTCTGGATTTTTGCGGATCTTCCCTGTATGCAGATGTGATGAAGTCATAACCAAAGATGACTTCCGGTGCTGAATACTCTGCAACGCCCCAACCGTAGGGCTTACCGTATTTGTCCTGCATATAGACAAAATCTGCAATGCAGACATAGCTCTGCATTTGCAGCCGCGTGATGCTGGCTTCAAAGCCAGTGTTTCCGCCCTTGCGGTAGTTCCTGACTTCTTTCAGACGCTTGGAAAGGATTCTGCCTTCATCTGCTATGGTTTCATAAAGCTCCTTGTCTTTGTAGGATGCCAGACCGTCATCCCAACGGGCGTCAAAATCATAGCCATCGCGCCGGAAGTTTGCAAAGTCAGGAATCCACTCTCGGCTCACGAATCCAGCTTTCTTGTTAAATAGTTTTCCATAGAGGCATTTGCCGCTCCGTGCTGCCGGTCCTTTCCATTCCCACGGACCGTCCGCGTCATCTGCAAACCACAACTCCGGTGGGCATAGCTCTTCAACAGAGAAACCGGGAATCTCGTTTCGGAAGAAGGGCAGGAACCCGTATTGCTCAACGGTGGCAATCAGGTCATCGGCGCTATGTAGTTGTCCTGCGTATGCTTCAATCATTGTTGCTCCTCTTCATAATACCTAAGACAATCCTCATTACAGGATTGTGTTGGTTTCGACAACAGGCATCCCATATAATGAATTTATCAGACAGGAAAGTCCTTAAAAATATCTAATATCGCTGTTTTCATCCTTCCGGTTTGATCTGCTTCAAAAAGTCTGCATGAGGGACATAAGGCAAGTTCAATCCCCATCCCATACGATTCATTTCATTTAACTTAATCAGCATCAGATTGATGTTCGTTCCCATCATTGCTGAGAGCTGCACCACATCATAGCCTTCTTGCATATACTCAACCAATTCGTCATTGTCGATGATGAGATGGGCAGCAAAAGCATTTGCCTCGTATTCCGGCTTAGATCGCATATCGAACAGCGTAAACTCCGGCAAGGCATTTCCTTTCTTGGCAAGATCGCGGTGGAACACATCATGTCCGATTTCATGACCGCAGACCATCTGCATGACCATGTGTTCCATGCCGGAGTTCAGCAGGATGTGTCTTTCTTTGTGCCGGTAGGTATACATTCCCAGCAGATCGTTCAGCGTGTCTATGTAATGCACATAGATACCAAGCTCACGGGCGATTTTCAATGTATCTCTCGTGCCGCAGCTTCTCACAATGCTGTTTGCTTTTTTATAAATTTCCTCGGAGCGAATGATCACGGAACGCTCACCCCCTTCAAGTTGCAAGTTTCCATTTTGATTATAGCAAAGGAATAGTACGATAAAACGGACAGTTAGGCGTTTGGATCGCTTTCAGTCGCTTTATATTTCTTTGGTGTGTATTTCTCGACATTACGAGCTTTGGACTCCCAGTAAATATCCTGCAATGCCTTCATCACAGCATCCTTGTCCTGTTCGGACAGTATGCCTCCGGCAAATAGACCCGACATACCATCAATCAAGTCCTGCGCCTGTTTCATTCCACGAGTGCCATATTGCTCGGATGCCTGAACGACAAACGCATCGTCCTCGCTCAGAAAGTAATTGATGTCAACACCGAAGAAGTCAGCGATTTTCTTGTAGTTATCCCTTGTCCGAGGGAAAGAAAGATTGTTTTCGTACCGGGTGATCATGCGTCTGTTGATACCTAAACCGTCAGCTACCTGCTGCTGAGTCAAGTTCTTTTTTTCTCGCTCTGCCTTGAACTTCTCACCGAATGTCATTTTGGTAATCACTCCTGTTCACAAAAAGTTTGCGACATTGAATTGCTCAAACCTATTGACAAGAGCATTTCGAATGCGTATAATAATGCTATGAGTATTTCAACTACTCATATTCTACTCGGAACTGCTCATCCTGTCAAGGGGTTGAGCAAAAATACAAGAAAAAGTTACAATTCACGGCTGCGGTTTCCCCGTAATCCAGCCGTGAATCTGAGAAACGGAGTGAGGATCGCAAAATGGAGTGTCAATGCAGGAAAGCCTATGTGTCGGTGAATGTGGATGTTGACGAAGAAGGAACGGTGCATCCCCGTTTTATCCGATGGAAGAACGGTCTGATTTTTCAGATCGATCAAATTCTTTACAAGTGCCGTGCCAGCTCTAAGAAAGTTGGCGGCGGTGGTATTCGCTACACCGTCATGATTCGAGGAAAGGAGTCTTTTCTGTTTCATGAAGGAGACAAATGGTTTGTCGAAGCAAAGGAGAGCAGCTAATGATTTTATCCCACAAGGAAATAGAAGAAATTGCCGCAGCCGTAACAGAGGACTTTAACGAGTTCTTTTTCGGCTCTCAGGTTGAAGAAGTCCAAGCTCCAAGGGCTACGCCCATTGACCAGCTTGCAAAGGACTATCTCGGTCTTACCGTATCATTCGCAAAGCTGTCGAAGGACGGGAGCATCTGCGGACTTACGGCTTATGCCGATACAGAGTACGCAGTTGAGGAAGGAGGCGCTATCCGCAAACTTGCGCTCAGGCAAAATCAAGTTCTGCTGGATGAGAGTTTTATTCAGCCCGGACAAGTTCGGGCGCTTTGCGGAAAACGCAGATTCACATTAGCGCACGAGTGCGCCCATCAGATCCTCTATCAGATGGAGAGTGATGATGTCAAACAGGCTTGCAGAAAGAAATACGCTGCAAGGACAGCCTACTCCCTCCGGGACTTGAAGACTCGTGAGGATTGGAATGAGTGGCAAGCAAATGTACTGGGTGCGGCACTTCTAATGCCGCAGAAGGAAATTGACCTTGCCATGTGGTTTTTTGCCGGAGGTAGGAAGCTCAAGTGCTATGAAGGGCGTTTCACCTACAATGACAGACTGACATTGACAAGGCTCTGTGGGCAACTCGGTGTCTCAAAGTCTGCCGCCGTAATCCGGCTCAGGCAGCTCGGCTACCTCGAAGACATGGCATACAGTGATTATGCCGATCCGTTGGAGGTGCTGACATGAAGCGAAATATCCGCGTCAAGGACCCATCCCCGGAAATGCTTGTCAAGATCAGACGGGCGCGTCACGCAATCTCATCACAAGAGATGAGAATTATCAAATGCCCATACTGTGGGCATAGTGCAATCCATGTTTTTGAGGATACACGAGGTCATGTCCAAGCTAAATGTAAAATGTGCGGACGAGAAACCGTGTTCAATGTTCTCAGTATGAGACGGTTATTCCTCAACCTCAGATAGAGGTAGAGATAACAAATAAATATTTTTGATAGCTGTGCTGTGGAGCCGCTGATTGGTGAGTCTTCCTAATGCCGCATGAACAGAGTGTTCGCACTCTGTTTTATCGGCATGGGATCATGAACTCACCGGTCATGCGGCTCTTTTTTTAGTCTCTTCCATCCGCTGCTCTGCGATGCAGCGGAAAGGAAGAACTATGAAAACCCCAATCGAATTTGACTATGACCTCTGGACTACGGAGGACGGCAAGTGCATGGTGCGCGTGAAGCAAACCGGCGAAGTATGCGAGGTCAGCAGAGAAACGATGAAGATTCTGCGCAACGAAGAAAAGAAACTCAGACGCTCTATGTCGGGAGTACCTGTCATTGGATGTGAAGAAGAGGAAACTACCTTACTTTCACTTGACTATGTGAGCTATGAAGGCGGCGAAGACATGAGTCCAGCTTGGCTGGCTGACCCTTTGGATTTCGAGAACGATGCTCTTTTTCACATTCGGCTCAAGGAGTTCAAAGCCGTTTTAACTCCTTTAGAGTTAAGCGTTTTTGAATGCTGTATTGTCAGGGATTTGACCATGCGAGGCTATGAAGAAGAGTTTCATGTGGACAAGTCAAAGGTATCAAGGGCAAAAAAGAGCATTCAGGAAAAATATAAAAAATTTTTTTGATTTGCGTGAGACAAAACGCAAAAAAATGTCCGTTGTAGTGTGAAGAGGGCGAACAAGCCTCCTTCGCGGTTCCTTGACAACTGAATAGTTCAGTGCTGCGGATCTTTCCTCTTTTCTCGAAGCAACCTATCTTCTGCCGCCAAGACCTCCAACCGGAGTGAGCGATCAACAGAGAGATTAAACAGCCGTGTGGTGCGGCTGCTTGCCATGATGGAAAAGTTGGGTACAATGATACTTCCGTTTCTTCTTTTGAAGGGGCGGCTCGGAGCGATCCTCGGAGGGGTGAGAGTCCCATGATACCGATTAACCGTTGGTAGTCCGCAGCATTCCCTATTCAGCAGGGGTGCGAGCTGCAAATATGCTGATACAAAGAACACTGTAACAAACACCCGCAAGGGTTTATCAGTGAATACAATGGGCAGCAGTCCATCACGGATTGCTGCCTATCAATTTGCTGATAAGGTGTTCTCGCGGCTTTACGCATAGAAAGGGAAAAATTTGGTCAGAATATTTATTGTAAAGGCGGTGATTGTATATGGCGAATGAGCAGAGCAAGAAAGACCTTCTTGAGTCGTTGGTTGATATTCGTGATGTGAAGATTGACAGGAGCAAGCCTGTTGAAGAGCGTATGAAGTCCTATGTAGAGCAGATCAAGAATCCGTATTTATTCAAGGTCGGCAATACAATCGTCAGAGTTTCCTACGCCAATACTCAGGCAACCATCAATGATAACTTCGTAAACCTTCTGGCGAGTATGTAAAGCAAAGGTCGAAGGTCCCGAAATGAATCTTTTTTGTGAACAAAGCAAATAAGGCTGGAATCTTGGTTGAAGATGTGCTATAATAAGCATGGACAAAATCAGTGAACACCACTGCCTACATTTAGTTTTCGGGCTTTCTGACCGGAATAATGTAAGGAGTGGCGTTTTATGCTGAAATTATCTTTAGACAGAGATTATAAAGCCGCCATCTACCTACGATTATCGAAGGAAGATGGCGATTTTTCTTTTTCCGGTGAGAAACTTGAGAGTGACAGCATTTCCAATCAGCGGTTGTTGATCATGGATTATCTCAAGAAGCACCCGGAAATCACAGTAGTTAAAGAATACTGCGATGACGGCTTTACCGGCGCAAACTTTGAGCGTCCTGATTTCAACAAAATGATGGATGCGGTTCGAGCCGGAGAAATTGACTGCATCGTGGTCAAAGACCTTTCTCGTTTTGGTCGTGAGTATATCGGATCTGGTGAGTATATCCAGAAGATATTTCCGCGCCTTGGCATTCGTTTCATAGCGATCAATGACCATTATGACAACGCCCAACCGGGTGCAGCGGATAACGAGCTGGTCTTGCCCTTCAAAAATCTGATGAACGATTCGTACTGCCGCGATATTTCTATCAAGGTCAGGAGTAATCTTGAAGCCAAGCGTCGGAGCGGTCAGTTTGTCGGCACCCGTGTTGTATTCGGATATATGAGATCGCCGGATAACAAGAATCAGTTGGTCATCGATCCCGAAGCAGCGTCCGTGGTGCAGGAGATTTTCAAATGGAAAGTAGAAGGATTGTCTCCGGCTCAGATAGCGGATCAACTCAACACAGCAAATGTACCGTCTCCGATTGAGTACAAAAAGGCTAAAGGCTCTAAACAGCGCACTTGTTTTCAGACAAAGCAAGTAGCCTTATGGAGTGCCGTTGCAATCTATCGCATTTTGAAAAACGAGATTTACACCGGAACGCTGGTGCAAGGAAAAACGACTTCTCCAAACCACAAGGTTAAAAAGACGGTGGCAAAGCCGCCTAATGAGTGGTCACGGACAGAGAACGCGCACGATCCCATTATTGCTCCATCTCAGTTCGATCTCGTCCAGCGGCTTATGCAGGACGATACAAGAAGCCCTGTCGGAGCAAAAGGTGTGCATCCTTTTTCGGGAAAAATCTTCTGTGCGGATTGTGGTAGCCCTATGGTTCGTCGGGTTACACGCACGGGCGGTCACGAATATGCCTACTTCATCTGTGGGGGAAACAAGAACGACAAGAACTCCTGCTCGTCCCATAGCATTAAGGAATCCGTTGTTTATGATACGGTTCTTGCAGTCGTACAAGGTCACATTGCGGCAGCTATGGATATGGCAGATGCACTGACGCAAATCGACAATCTTGCTTGGGAAAACCGAGAGCTTGAAAAGATCAATGCAAAAATCGCTTTTCAGGAAGAGATTATCGACAAGAACAGAAGGCTGAAAACCGGCGCGTATGAAGACTTCAAAAGCGACTTCATATCCCGTGATGAATACAAGATTTACACTGCCCGGTTTGATCAGCAGATTGCAGAAGCAACCGAAACTATCATGAGCCTCACCGGTGAACGCAACAGCGTCATGGGAGGCTTGGCTGAACAGCAAGGCTGGCTGGCTCAGTTCAAAGAGTATAAAAACATTCAAGAGCTTACCCGAAGAGCCGTGGTTAGCCTCATCGAATATGTCCGCGTTAATGAGGACAAGGAGATTGAGGTTCGTTTGATGCACGGAGATCGGTTTGCATCCATTGTGGACTTCCTCAGTGAACAAAAGGAAAAGGAGGCAGCCAAGAGAATAATCCATTTGACAAGGGAGGCGGTATAAATGGCACGAGTATCACGCAAAAAGCAAAACACGGTACAGACTCAGGTTGATACCTCCGTCCGCATTTGGAAAACCGCCCTCTATGTCAGATTGTCCGTAGAGGACAACGGAAAAGACTCCGATTCCGTTGAGAACCAGACAGCACTTCTGGAAGAGTATGTTGCCAATCATCCCGGATTGAACAAGGTAGCCATCTTCATTGATAACGGCTATACCGGCACAGATTTCCTGCGTCCGGAGTTTAACCGTATGATGGAGGCAGTCCAGGCAGAGCTGATAGATTGCATTGTAGTTAAGGATCTTTCCCGTTTGGGGCGTAATTACATTGAGACTTCTCAGTTTATTGAAAAGATTTGCCCCTTTTACGGACTGCGGTTTATAGCGGTCAATGACTCCTATGATACCGCAACCGTGACGAGTGAAGGTCAACTCTCGGCATCTTTGTCCAACATCGTTAATGACTACTATGCGAAGGACATTTCAAGAAAAGTCACTTCGGCATTGCAAGCGAAAATGGAGCGCGGTGACTATATCGGAAATTATGCTCCCTATGGCTATCGCAGAGATCCTGAGAACAAAAACCACCTGCTTGTTGATCCTGAAACAGCACCGATTGTCCAGCAGATTTTCGAGTGGAGAGCTGCCGGAGTTAGTTATATGGGCATCAACAAGAAGCTCAATGATGCCGAAATCCCATCCCCCAGTCAAAAGAAGTTTGACAGCGGCATCGTAACCAACAACAATCGTAAAGACCGGACGATCCTTTGGAACAAGCACAAGATCACTGAGATATTGAATGACATTGTATATATTGGTCATCTCGCTCAGAAGAAGGGCAGTCAGTGCCTTTACAGTGGCATCCCGTATCACATTACCTCCAAGGATGAGTGGATTATAGCGAAAAACACGCACGATCCTATCATCAGTGATGAGCTGTTTGAGAAAGTCCAGCAGATCAACAAAGAAGCCGTGGAACGCACGAAAGCAAATTCCGGCAAGTACGATCATCTGCCAAAAGCAGTGAATATCTATGGCAAGAAATTCGTTTGTGCTGATTGTGGTGCAGTCATGAAGCTGACACGATCCATCAGTACAAAGAAAGACAAGGCTTATTTCACATTCAAATGCCCCACCTATGCAGAACACGGCGCACGAGGTTGCTCCGACATCAAGATGCGTAAGGGTGATTTGGATGAAGCGGTATTTGCCTTTATCAAAGCGCAGATGGATGTCTTTCTCGATATGGAAAGCACGATCCGCCGATTGCTTGCTATGAAGAAGTCCAAGCTCAAGCAAAACAACACTGTTCAGGAGATCAGGGCTTTGAAGCAGAAGTTGGCTCATAAACAGTCTCTACTCAGTGGAATGTATGTTGATCTCAAGGAAGGCTTGCTTTCTCAGGAGGAATATGGTCATCACCGTGAGATCATCGGAGAAGACATCCGTGCATTGGAATTGAAACTCTCTGAGTTGGAATCTGCAAAGACGGAAACCGAAGAGCAGATTACAGGCGAGATGAAGTGGAAATTCATGATTCAGCGTTATTATGACGCAACCGAGATTTCTGCTGATATGGCAGACGCATTCATTGAAAGCATGAAACTTCATGCCGATGGTAGCTTGGAAATCAAACTCAGCTATATGGACGAGTTTGAAGCACTTACAAGCACTTGTGAAAGACTCAGAAAGGAGGTCGCATGATGAAAATTCAAATTGCTATCTATCTCAGATTGTCCTTGGAAGATGTGGATAAGCGGACAAACGCCGTAAAAGATGACAGCAACAGCATCGCTTCTCAGCGCTTGCTCATCAACCGTCATCTGGATCAGACACCGATGCTTTGCGATCTTCCTCGGATTGAGTTCTGCGATGATGGTTTTTCCGGCACCAATTTTGATCGCCCTGATTTCCAGCGGATGATTGAATGCGCAAAGCGCGGCGAGATTAGCTGCATTGTTGTGAAGGACCTCTCCCGTTTTGGAAGAGACTATCTTGAGGTTGGCGATTACTTGGAGCATATCTTCCCGTTTCTCGGCATCCGCTTCAAGTCCATCAATGACCATTATGACAGTGCAAAGCATGAAGGCAAGACTATCGGGATGGATGTTGCCTTCAAAAACCTGATCTATGACTATTACAGCAAGGATCTTTCGCAGAAGGTTAAGTCTGCAATGCGAACGAAGCAGCAAAAGGCACGGTTCGTGAATACCGTCCCTTATGGCTATAAAACGCATCAGGATGACAAGCATCAGCTTGTCATAGACGGAAGAAATGCCCCGGTGGTACGCAGAATTTTTCTGAATGTTATCGACGGAAAGTCCTGCACTCAGATTGCCAAAGAGCTGAATGCAGAGGGCATCCTGACACCGGCTCAGGCAAAAGCGATTCATAGCAGTTCAGCCAAAAAGCCTCAGTGGACACATCGAGCAATCCTTAGTATGATTGAAAACATCAAGTACACCGGGGTTATGGCAAACCACATGAGAGAAAGTCGCTTCATCCGGGACAAGAACCAGCGTCGTGTTCCCAAAGAGGAATGGTATATCCGCAAAAATGCACATGAGGCTATCGTCACTCAAGAAGAGTTCGATAAAGCAAATGAGGCGATTCAGCGGCGCAGAAAAACAGCCAGAGTAACCCATGATCAGTCTGATAGAGTTTATTACTGCGCACACTGCGGCGGCAAACTCGAAAAGGCAAACGGGACGGTATTTGCTTGCCCCTCCCATCGGTACCACGACGGAAGCCCGTGTGAGGGCGTTTATTGGAGAAAATCCGCATTGGAGGAAGTTCTGCTTGAAGCCTTAAAAGGACAAATCGAGATCACACGCATTGAATCCTCGGAAGTCAAAAAGGCTGCACGAATCAGAAACGAGAGCTTGCAGCGTCAACTTGTATTGCTCAAGGCTCAGTATGACGCTTGCGGACGAGAAAAGTTTACCCTGTACGAACAATACAGAGAAGCGAAGATCACCGCCGAAGAATATCTTTCCGGCAAAGATGAGCTGACAAGAAAACAAGCTGCCCTTAAAGAACAGCTTGAGGAAAGTGAAGCTCTGTATGAAGCGAATCAGCAAATGGGTGATGCTGCATCCGAGCAGCAAGAGGCAGTCGGAAAAATGACCGGCTTGTCCGATGCCAAACTCAGAGAGCATCTTTATGATGCAGTTGAACGAGTTCTGGTCTACGACTCAGAAAGCATCGAGATCATTTGGAAGTTCAACGAAGTGAAGAACGGAAGCAGCAGCTATGCCGGAGCCGGTGTATGACTCCGGTATAGCTTTTAGCTGTGAAGTCGTTTTTTGTCCTAAAATAACATAATCTATCGAAACATCGTAGGCGCATGGTTTCGATCTTCAAAAGGCTCAACCATCTGTTTTCATGGGCTTTTTGAAGAATTTGAAAAATTTTTTTGCACCTACTTGACATAATGGGACGAGCTGGGGCGTGTTGTCATTCCCAAGGAAATCCGCAGGACGCTGCGGATTCGCGAGGGCGACCCGCTGGAAATCTACACCGACCGCGACGGCGAGGTGATTCTCAAGAAGTATTCCCCGATTGGCGAAATGTCATCCTTTGCCAAGGACTACACGGAAAGCCTGTTCCGTTCGCTGGGGCATATTGCCGTGATTGTGGACCGCGATCAGGTGGTGGCGGCGAGCGGTCTGCCGCGCAAGGAGCTTGGCGACAAGCCGATCTCCCGCGCGCTGGAGACGGCCATTGCCAGCCGACAGACCGTTGCCCTGAATCAGCAGAGCGGCGGAAGAATGGTGGCAGTGACGACGGAGGAAGATCAGAACCCGAACTACACGGCGCAGGTCATCAGCCCGATTATTGCCGACGGCGAAGCGATTGGCGCGGTGCTGCTCATGAGCCGCGACAACGGCGTCAAAATGGGCGATACAGAGTTGAAGGTGGCGGAAACGGCAGCGGGCATCGTCGGGCGGCAGATGGAACAGTAAACAAATCGGGAAGCGCGCGCTTCCCTTTTTTGCGTTTTTGCTTGATTCAGAGGGCATTCTGGCGTATAATGGAGTACGGTATTTTCATCACGGAAAGGATGCAGCCAATGGCAAGCAAATCCAAGTCGATTATCGGCGGCATGACCGTGCTGGGCATTGCAGGCATTATCTGCAAGCTCGTCGGCGTGCTGTTCTCCATCCCCCTGACGTACGTTATCGGGGCGCAGGGTCAGGGCATCTACAATGCGGTTTTCCCGACCTACAACCTTCTGCTGACAATCTCATCCGCCGGGCTGCCCGTCGCGGTCAGCCGAATGGTATCCTCCGCGCTGGCGAAGGATGACCCGCACAGTGCCAAGCACGTTTTCCGTGTCGCACTGCTGCTGCTGACGACTTTAGGATGCCTTGCGGCCATCATCATGCTGGCGGGCAGCGGAATGCTGGCGGCGCGCGTGAATCAGCCGGACAGCAAAATCGGCTTTCAGGTGATTGCACCATGCGTGGCGGTTGTGTGCATGATGTCGGCGTTCCGCGGCTTTATACAGGGACAGCAGGACATGGTGCCGACCGCCATCAGCCAGCTGATTGAGCAGGTCGGCAAGGTGTTTCTGGCGCTGCCGATGGCGTATATTGGCAACCAAATGGGCGGCGTGGCGATGGGCGCGGCAGGCGCACTGCTTGGCACAACCATCGTCGAAGGGATTGCCCTGCTGTACATGATTCTGCTTTACTTCCGCCGCCGAAGC
>OHKP01000366.1_pt1 | contig 27482 bp, 25 predicted proteins | sample 1568861 | NCBI WGS metagenome assembly OHKP01 (sample SAMEA3879524, study PRJEB24766) | human gut metagenome | biome: human-associated habitat; feature: feces | place: USA | collected 1985/1987 | reverse complement strand
CTCCCGGCCAATGCTACAAACACAAGTCAGGCTTTTGGACGTTTGATATGGGTACGGCGGGAGAGGGTGTTTTTGTTACAATATGCTTTGACTTATTTAATTGCTTACTGTATATATAAACACATAATATGGTGATTGATAAATCAATCCTGAAAAATGAAGTTTTATAGTTTACACTGTAGTAGGGTCGAACCCCATATCCGCCCGTTTTCACACATCGGAACAGTAATAGGCTGCACACGCCGATCCTTACACATTCTTCGCCGAAGATAAAATAATCTCTCCACCCGAAACCTTAAGCATAATATCATTTCCGCTTTCGTAAGCCTCGACCTTGCAGCTCTTTGTGCAGGCGGCAAGCTGACCCGCACGAACGATGAGAACCTCGTTTTCGTCAAGACTGCGCTTTATAATATTGCCGCAAACCTGTGCGAAAACAGTTCCCGAACCCGATACTTCGCAAAGCTCAAAGCGGTTTTTGCCGAAGGTTTTGGACATATACGATGTCAGCTTTGCCCCGCCCGAAGCTGCAAGAAATGCACTCGGAGCGAGCAGGAGAGGCTTGCTGTCCGAAACCTCGGCGGAATATATCGTACAGGGGGAAACATCGGGAATGAGCGTTATCTCCGCATTGTCGGCGCAGGAAGTGTATTTCCGTGAGAAAAGCCTGTCCTCGGAAAGACCGTTTTTCAGCGCATCAATGATGTTGTCAGCCGGACTTATCCCGCAGATCTTCGGCGAGAACCAGCCGTCCGAGCCGACTTTTGCACTCAGTAGCTCGTTTTTGCTGAGGAAAATTGTGAGGACGGGAGAAAAATCTCCCTCGATCTTATAGTTCATTTTAAGATGTTTCCTTTCCGCATAAATGAAAAAAAGAGCCGCCGAAAAAGCAGCTCTTTTGAATAGTTTATGTACCTTAGTTCTTTGAAGCAAGAAGCGGCTGGAGCGAACCTGCGAGTGATGTCAAAGGCATGGTCTGGAGCCAGATCTTGCCGGGACCCATTACCTTGGTGTTGAAAAGTCCTTCGCCGCCGAAGAGCGCATTTCCGATGCCGCCCGTGGACTGGATATCCATTGAGCAGGAAGAATCCATAGCAACGAGGTAGCCTGTGTCGATGATGAGCGACTGACCTGCCGCAAGCTCGTATTCAACAGCTGTACCGTCAACTTCGATGAAAACAGTGCCTGTGCCCTCGTACTTCTGCATGATGAAGCCTTCACCGCCGAAGAAGCCTGCCCCAAGCTTTTTCTGGAAGAATACGCTCACGTTGATGCCGAGTGTGGAAGCGAGATAAGCGGACTTCTGTGCAACAACAGCCTTGCCCGGCTGAACATCCATAGCGATGATATTGCCGGGAACGGAAGCTGCGAGGGAGATCTCACCTGCGCCGCCCTCTGCGGTGTACTTATTCTTGAAAAGTGATTCGCCGCTGACAGCTCTGGAAAGAAGCTGACCCATGCCGCCTGTCTTGGTTTCCATTTTCATTGTTGGTGTCATCCAGGACATTGCGCCTTTCTGACACTCGATGCTTTCGCCGCCTTCAAGTGAGAATGTTACGTATGGACATGGTGCGCCGTCGATTTTGTACTGCATTTTTCTTTCTCCTCCAATAATAAAATAATTTGAAAAAATATTAGTAAATAAAAAGCGTAATATCTTTTAACTTTCTGTTAAATTGATATTGTATTTTTATTATACACAGTTTTAATTCAAATGTCAATACAAAATTGAACTTTTTTTGACGATTTTTTGTGTAAATATCCATAAATGTCCGGAAAACATTGATTTTTCCAAACAAAAGTAGTATCATATATATGTGAATTAAGGAAAAGAAAGCTTTCGGCAATAAATTGTCGGAAAACTTCGATCAATAATTTATATTGGGAAAGGATAGTAATTATGACATTTGAACAGATCGTTGCAAAGGCAAAGGAAATCATGGCTGCAAAGTCAGCTGACGGCGTTAAGGATCATCTTGCCGCAGAAATACATATCACAGGCGAGGGCGAGGGTGCTTTCTACGTTGAAGTAAACGAGGGAAAGATCGCTGTTGAGCCTTATGAATACTATGACAGAGATTTCATTCTCACAGCAACCGCTGATGACCTTCTCGCAGTAGTTGAGGGCAAGCTTGACGCTGTTCTCGCTTACACAACGGGCAAGATCAAGATCGATGGAAGCGTTGAGAAGGCTCTCGAATTCCAGAAGATCTGCAAGAGCAAAAAGACCGCTCCGAAGGCAGCTGAAAAGCCTGCAGCTAAGCCTGCCGCACCTGCTTACAAGCCTGCTGCAAACAAAAAGGGCAAGAGAAAGTAAGTTACGGCTTCGATAATTTTTTAACAAGCAAGCAGCTTTGCACATTTTAACGCAAAGCTGCTTTTTCATCGTTTATATACTTTATGTTATTAAATTCGACATAAAATTATGCTATTATTCTTTTCATATAAAGCGCTGAAAAGCTCTGAAAAAATAATAGAAAGGACGATCAAAAATTGGCAGACAAAAAGGGCTTTATTCATGAATTCAAGGAATTTATCAGCAGGGGAAACGTTGTTGACCTTGCAGTCGGCGTTATCGTCGGCGGAGCATTTACGTCTATCGTAAATTCGCTCGTAAATGATATTTTCACTCCGATAATCGGAATGATACTTGCAGGCATCAATTTCAACGACCTCGGCATCACTATCCCTTGGGGAAACAGACCCTATATTAATATAGGTTCGTTCATTCAGGCGATAGTTTCGTTCCTTATCACAGCATTCTGTATTTTCCTCATCGTTAAATTCATAAATTCATTCAAGAAAAAGGAAGAAGAAAAGCCTGCCGAGCCTCCTAAAGCTCCCGAGCCGACCAAGGAAGAGGTACTTCTCACGGAGATCCGCGATCTGCTCAAAGCACAGCAGGATAAGGAGTAACTATGGCAGAGAAAAACAAAGCGCTGCTTATTGAAGTCATCGGTCAGGATGCCGTTATCGAGGGCATAGACTTTGACTTTGAAGCTTCTACATATCTCAATGTATTCGGCGGAACAACGCTCACCGTCACCGAAGCGGAACGTCTTGCGGCGAATTCATTCAAGTTCGCAAACTGCGTTGTCACTTCCTGCACGGACGAAAAGATCGTTCGTCAGTGCGATGAAAACGTGCTTGCTTCTATTCTCATAAACCCTGATGATGATTCCAAGATCATACACGGCAAGGCTCTTGTTTACCGCAAAAGGGCAGGTGAGGATATGGGCTACGAGCTTTTCACCGACGATGAAGTAACCGAGCTTATCGACCTTTGTGACAAGATGGTGCAGGACTTCATTAAGGAAACGGAAAATTCCGTAAAGTAAGTCGAAGCAAACTTTTGCTCCGACTTTTTATGGCAAAATATCACACAAAAATCACATAAAAGGTCTTGACTTAAAACGACTGATATTGTATAATGTAACATGAAGTAATAAGTATCGGGAACCTCTAAAAACCTCCCTCACGGCAAATTTTCTATGACTTTGCGCATCTTCTGCGTTAGCGAAACTTGAAATACATCAAGTATTCACTGCGTTTCGCTGCATTGAATATGCACAAAGTCCCAACGAAAATTTGCTCGTGTTCCGTTTTTTAGAGAACCCCTATCGTTTTTAACGTGCTTATTAAATTATATTAGGAGGTCTATGTAAAATGTCAACAAAAGCAAATTACCCCATCAATGAAATCGGCGCTGGAAAAGTCGGTTTCTCCAGAACCCGTTCTATCATCGAGGCTGCTTTCTATGGCAACAACGTAGTAAAAGTAAACACTCTTAAGGAGGCTTATAACCTCGCTAAGAACTCTCCGGGAACGATCGTTACCGATATGCCTGTCTATCGCGGTGAAGAATTCGGACTTGATTCCGATGCTAAGGTTCTTCTTTTCAACGACGGTGCTGTTACAGGCCGTTACGCTGCTGCACGCCGCATCAAGGGCGAACCGGGCGTTGACGAAGTTAAGCTCGACAAGGTAGTTATGGACGCTGTTTACAAGACACGTTTCAAGAAGCTCTATCACGCTACCTGCTTCGTTGGTCTTGATAAGGAATTCATCGCTAAGGCTCATCTCCTCATTCCAGAGGGTGAAGAGAACCTTCTCTACAACTGGATGCTCAACTTCCAGTATATGTCCGATGAATATGTAAAAATGTACAAGGATTCCAAGCCTATCGGTGACGGCAAGGAACCTGATATCTACATCTTCTCCGATCCTCAGTGGAAGCCGACAGAGAGCCCTGACGTTGATTACAGCTGTCTCTCCGATCCTCTTACACTCTGCTACTTCGATACAAACCAGAACTGCGCTGCAATTCTCGGTATGAAGTATTTCGGCGAGCACAAGAAGGGCACACTTACAATGGCTTGGGCACTTGCTAACAGAAACGGTTATGCTTCCTGCCACGGCGGTCAGAAGGAATACACACTTGCTGACGGTTCTAAGTTCGTTGCTTCCGTTTACGGTCTTTCCGGTTCCGGTAAGTCCACCCTTACACACGCTAAGCACAACGGCAAGTATCCTGCAATCAAGGTTCTCCACGATGACGCATTCATCATCAACACTGATACATGTGCTTCTATCGCACTTGAACCTACTTACTTCGACAAGACAGCCGATTATCCTACAGGCTGCCCTGACAACAAGTACCTCCTCTCCTGCCAGAACTGCTCCGCTACAATGGACGAAGATGGCAAGATCCAGCTCGTAACAGAAGATATCAGAAACGGCAACGGACGTGCTATCAAGTCCAAGCTTTGGTCTCCTAATCGTGTTGACAAGATCGATTCTCCTGTAAACGCTATTTTCTGGATCATGAAGGATCCTACGATCCCTCCTGTTATCAAGCTCAAGGGTGCATCTCTTGCCGCTGTAATGGGTGCAACACTCGCTACAAAGACATCTACAGCTGAGCGTGTAAAGGCCGGTACAGACCTTAACGCACTCCGTATCGTTCCTTACGCTAACCCATTCAGAACATATCCTCTTGCTAACGACTATGAGAAGTTCAAGAAGCTCGTTGAAGAAAAGGACGTTGCTTGCTACATCATCAACACAGGCGACTTCATGGGCAAGAAGGTAAAGCCTGCTGATACTCTCGGAATCCTCGAGACTATCGTTGAAGGCAAGGCTAAGTTCGAGAAGTGGGGTCCTTTCGAGGATATGGAGATCATGCCTTGGGGCGATTTCGAAGTAAACCTCAACGACAAGGACTACGCTGCACAGCTTAAGAATGCTATGCAGAACCGTCTTACAAGCGTTGAAAAGTTCGCAACAGACAAGGGCGGCTATGATAAGCTTCCTGACGATGCAGTTGCAGCTATCAAGAAGGTTGTTGACGAAGCAGCAGCACTCTAATGCATAATGCGTAATTAAAAAACCAAACCGCAATTCACTCCCGAAAAGGTGTGGGTTGCGGTTTTATTTTAGATAAAATTGCAAGAAAACAGCCGTAATCAACGTTGGAACAACGTTGATTACGGCTGAAAATTTTTATTGCAGTGAAAAAGCTGCATTTGGGAAAGAGATAATAATTACGCATTAAGCATTATGCATTACGAATTAATTATAAGCCATTTTCCCTTTGATTTGGTCATAAAGAGCGCTTTCTGCTCGGTTTCGTGGTCTTTTTCATTGTAGACCGTGACCTTTACATTGACATTGCAGCCGCTGTCCGTCTTTTCACGTGAAACAAATTCGGCTGAAACGGTGAAATCTTCGCCCCACTCGGCAATATACTGCTCGCGGAGAGAATCAAACTCCTTTTCGGAGATTGATTTTTCGCCGAAGCATTGTCGGTACTCCTTATAAATTCCGTGGGTGAACGATGAATACGCTTTGTCAATGGTTTTCATCTGTCCACTTGTCGCAGACTTGATAACTATGAGTACCACAAGTGCTGCGACTGTCAGCGCACAGAAGATAATGCTGATAATTTTTGCTGTTGAATGTTTGCTCATCGGCAGTTACCCTTAGTCAAGGATAGCGCCCTTCGCAGCGGAAGAAACATTCTTTGCGTAACGCTTTAAGTAGCCCTTAAGCTCCTTGGTCTTTGGCTTGAATGAAGCCATACGTCTGTCGATCTCTTCCTGCGGAACATTGAGCGTAAGTGTGCAGTTCGGAATATCAATAGTAATGGAGTCGCCGTTCTCAACGATACCGATTATGCCGCCCTCGGCAGCTTCGGGGGAAACGTGACCGATAGATGCGCCTCTCGATGCACCGCTGAAACGTCCGTCTGTGATAAGAGCAACGGAAGAACCAAGTCCCATACCCTGAATTGCGGAGGTAGGATTGAGCATTTCTCTCATTCCCGGACCGCCCTTTGGACCTTCGTAGCGGATAACGACAACGTCACCCTCAACGATCTTGCCGCCGAGGATAGCAGCCTGTGCGTCCTCTTCGCAGTCATAAACCTTTGCGGGACCTGTATGTGTGAGCATTTCGGGAACAACGGCACTTCTCTTTACAACGCAGCCGTCAAGTGCAAGGTTGCCCTTAAGAACAGCAATGCCGCCCGTTGTGCTGTATGGATCATCGATAGGACGAATGATGTTTGTGTCCTTGTTTACGCAGCCTGCGATGTTCTCGCCGACAGTCTTGCCCGTAACGGTCATAATGTCAGTTGCAAGAAGTCCCTTTTTGCTGAGTTCGTTCATAACAGCGTAAACGCCGCCTGCTTCGTTGAGGTCTTCCATATAAGCGTGACCTGCAGGTGCAAGGTGACAAAGGTTAGGTGTCTTTGCGCTGATGCCGTTTGCAATGTCAAGGTCGAGCTTAACACCACATTCGTGAGCGATAGCAGGGAGGTGGAGCATACTGTTTGTCGAGCAGCCGAGAGCCATATCAACAGTAACAGCGTTGTGGAAAGCCTTTTCAGTCATAATGTCGAGCGGACGGATATTTTTTCTGTAAAGCTCCATTACCTGCATACCTGCCTGCTTTGCAAGGCGAAGTCTTGCGGAGTAAACAGCAGGGATAGTGCCATTGCCCTTAAGACCCATACCGAGCGCTTCGGTAAGGCAGTTCATGGAGTTTGCGGTGTACATACCCGAGCAGCTTCCGCAGGTCGGGCAAGCCTTGTTTTCATATTCTTCAAATTCTTCTTCGGTGATCTTGCCTGCGGTGTATGCGCCAACGGCTTCAAACATACTTGAAAGCGATGTCTTGCTGCCCTTAACGTGACCTGCGAGCATCGGACCGCCCGAAACGAAGATCGTAGGTACATTTATTCTTGCTGCTGCCATAAGAAGTCCCGGGACGTTCTTGTCGCAGTTGGGTATCATAACGAGAGCGTCAAAGTGATGAGCAAGAGCCATACATTCGGTCGAATCTGCGATAAGACCTCTTGTTACAAGGGAGTATTTCATACCCTCGTGACCCATTGCAATGCCGTCGCAAACTGCGATAGCAGGGAAAACGACAGGTGTGCCGCCTGCCATTGCAACTCCCATTTTAACGGCTTCGACGATCTTGTCGATGTTCATATGACCCGGTACTATTTCATTGTAGGAAGAAACGATACCAACGAGCGGACGCTCCATTTCTTCCTTTGTGAATCCGAGTGCATTGAAAAGTGAACGCTGCGGAGCTTTGTCCGTGCCTTCACAGAAAAAGTTTTTGCAGTCATTGCATTCATTGTTGCAACCCATTTTTATATACTTCCTTTCGGCCGGAAGCGTTATGCGTTTCCGAAATATTTGCTGTAGTTTAAAATATATTGTTTTGCCAGTCGGTCGAATTTTGTCTGCTCAAAGCATCGGCGAAAGTCCTTATCCTGTGCAGAAAAGCTTACATTTTCGCTGAATTCGAGAAAATCGACAAAGCTTCGTCCCGAGGGGCGCTTGTCCGCACCGACTTTGACCGCCGAATCAACGATCTCCGCGAGCTTTTCATAGCCGACAGCACGGAAACCGTTCGCCGCAATTCCGAGAAAATCGTTCGAGAGATTGAAAACCGCTTCGGAAAAACCGCTGTTTATGACCTGCTTTAAGGTTATCTCTGCGCAGTAGATGTTAAGGCAGGGTGTGGGCAGACTGTTGAGCTTTTCGCCCATATCCGACCAGTCCTCCTTGAAGCTTGCTTCGATCCAAGCCGTAACTGCGCCGACTATCTCATTTTCGGGCATATCGACAAGCTCGCTTCGCTTCAAGTCCTTGCGGCGAAGCTGATCTTTCATAAAGGAATCGGCGTCCTTTATATCCGATGCGAAAAAATCAAATTTGCTCATATCATGAATTGCCGAGGAAAGCAGCACCGATGATGCCTGCATCGTTTCCGAGCTTTGCAACGGTTATCTCGGTGTTGCAGTCGAGCATTCTTGTGTAAACTTCCTTTTTAACGAGTTCCTTCATCGGAACGAGGAGAGGATCACCCTCATTGCAAACGCCGCCGCCGATACAGAGAATGTCGGGCTGGAAGATGTTGATAACATTTGTGATACCTGCTGCGAGGTACTTTATGTACTTGTCAACAACAGCCTTGCCTGCTGCATCGCCTGCGCGCATTGCGTTGAAAGCGTGACGGGCGGAAACCTTGCCGTCCTGCTTTTCATATTCTGCGAGAATGCTCGATGTGTTTTCTGCGATAGCAGCCTTTGTCATATTGATAAGACCCGTTGCGGAGGAGTAGACCTCAAAGCAGCCTTTTCTTCCGCAGGTACACTGTGGACCGTCAACGGAGATGACCATGTGTCCGATCTCTGTTCCTGCGAGGTTTCTTCCCGTGAAGATCTTGCCGTCGATGATAACGCCTGCGCCAACACCCGTTCCGAGAGTTATGCAGACTGCGTCGGTAGCGCCCTTTGCCGCACCTGCAACAAATTCGCCGTAAGCGGCAGCGTTTGCGTCATTTGCAACGTAAACAGGCTTGTTGATATGTTCCTGAATGTACTTTCTTATGGGAACGTTGCTGAAACCGAGGTTGTTGGAGTAGGGGATAGTTCCGTTGATGTTGTCGGCGATGCCGGGAGTGCCGATGCCTATCCATTCTACATCATCAATGGAAATTCCTGCGTTCTGTGCAGCTTCGATGCTGACCTTAGCCATATCGTCTGCGATCTCCTTTGCAGGACGTGGGCAATTGGTCTTGGTCGTAGCCTTTGCGATGATCTCGTAATTTTCGTTTACAACGCCTGCTTTGATGTTAGTTCCGCCGAGGTCGATGCCTATAAAGTATTTCATTTTTCAGTTCTCCTTTAGTCTATCCTTGTAAGAATTGCCTGAGATTTGCCTTCGATGGTGTATTTGCCAAGTCCTGCGGGGAGGAATGCCGTTTCGCCCTTTTTGAGTGTGATATCGCCGTCAGCCGATCTGAGCGTTACATTGCCCTCGAGAACGAGGACGGATTCAAACGATGTTTCGTCAGCATTGAATTCAGCGGAATTTTCAATATCTATCTTATAAACGGTGAAATATTCGCACTTGGAAAGAAGCTTCTTGGTGCAGCCGTTTTCGGTGACTGCTTCGGTTGCAGGATAAGGCTCGGCAGGGCAAAGATTTGTTACGTCAAGAGCCTTTTCAATGTGAAGAGGTCTTGTCTTGCCGTCTGCACCGACTCTTCCGTAGTCGTAAACACGGTATGTAGTGTTGGAGTTCTGCTGAATTTCAGCTATGAGGATACCTTTGCCGATAGCGTGGAGAGTTCCCGAGCGGATAAAGAAAACATCACCCTTTTTAACGGGAACGGAGTTGGTTATTTCGAGCAGAGTGTTGTTCTTGATGCGCTCTGCGAATTCTTCCTTTGTAACGTTTCTTTTGAAGCCGTAAATAAGTTCTGCACCCTCATCACAGTCAACGACGTACCACATTTCGGTCTTGCCGTATTCGCCCTCAACGCGCATAGCATATTCATTGTCGGGGTGGACCTGAACCGAGAGGTTGTCCTTTGCATCGATGAGCTTTATAAGAACGGGGAAGTTTTCAAAGCGTTCGCAGTTCTTGCCGAGGATAGACTTGCCCTCTTTTTCAATATATTCAGCAAGCGTCATTCCTTTTGCTTCGCCGTTGCCGATTACCGAGTTGCCGTCCTTGTGGCAGGAAAGCTCCCAGCTTTCGGCGACCTTGTCAAAGTTACAGTCCTTGCCGTAAACATCACGAAGTTTTGTGCCACCCCAAAGGTAATCCTTGAAAGCAGGCTTTAATTTCAGCGGATACATTTATACATTCCTCCAAAAATAATTTATCAGTATAATTATACAACACTTTTATCTTAAAGTCAACAAAAAGTATGATTTTGCACAGTTTATCTGTGTTCAGTTGTCGATGATAGGTAATTCATTTCAGCGAGCTGCGCAAAAAAACGAGCAGGTCGTTGTTAGACTGACCTGCTCGGATATTTTTATTCTGCGTACTTATCAAGATTATCCCAGTCTATATCCTCATCGGAAATATAGCCACTTTTTTCCGCATCATCTATCCGCTTGCGCTCATCGGAAGTAACCTTTGTAAAATCGGGATCCCAAGCAAGCACAAAACGCTTGATAGTTTCATACGCAAGTTCTTGCTCCTGTTCGGGAAGCATCTCATACATTTTAACTATCTGCTGTGTTCTCGGTGACAGGTAAATAATGCGGTATTTTCCTACCCGAAGCCTCATTCTTCCGTCATCATATCCCTGCAAAATTTTTATATCACCCTCGGGAGGCATGAATGTTAGCTTTTTTATTGCCTCTCGAATATTATTTGCAATAGGTTTCTGAACCTTTGCAAGGAATTTGAGGGCATCTTTTGAGTATTTTATATTCATTTGTTACTATCCTCATTTTCTGCTTTTTTAGGTACTCGTATTCCTATATCACCTGTTTTTCGGGCAAATATTTTATACTTGATACTTGCTTTTTTCGGTGCTTCACTATAAGCTGAATACATAATAACACCGCCTTTACACTTTATATTATAGCACATCAATTATAAGTCTGCTATATAAGTTTTATACAATATGCCTGCTATATATTTGTGTATTATATTACGGTGCTGCATACAAAGCTGTTTGTCAAGCATATGATAAACATTATTTTAGATGTTGTATAATTTTGCACAGTTTATGAGCAAAGAAACGTTCATTTGAGCTAATATTGATATACTATATAAATGTTAGTTGGGTTTAAATATATTTTGCAGGATATAAAACATAAACTTGCAAATAAATATAAACTGTCTGTGAACCGGAAAGTTTAAAATATGAAGTTAAAACATAAAACTATTTCATAAATTAAGCTTATAAAGCTATATAATCACAAATAATCAATTAAAATGCAGGAATAAATAATAAAAATTGCATAAATTTCAAAAAAGTGCTTGACAAATGTATTTTTATGATATATAATAAGACCATAGAAAACAGCAAGGGCGCTGTGGACGGACTGCAAAGGCGGAGTTCGGTTCACAGCGTCCTTTCTATTTTGCCAATGGGGAGATCAAAGGAAATCAACATTTCCCGATTAATGAAAGTGAAAGTGGAGGAATTATTATGGAAAGCACAAACATCTTGGAGATGGTCTCCGAGAACACCTCATCGCTGGTATTCGGCGTGTGGTTTCTTGTCGGCGCGGCTCTCGTATTCTTTATGCAGGCAGGCTTCGCAATGGTCGAAACAGGCTTCACAAGAGCGAAGAACGCAGGCAACATCATTATGAAAAACCTTATGGACTTCTGTATCGGTACAGTCATGTTCATTCTCATCGGTTTCGGACTTCTTTTCGGTGAAGACCTTGTCGGACTTATCGGCAAGCCGGGCTTTGATATTCTGACTCAGTATGAAAACTTTGACTGGTCAAGCTTCGTATTCAACCTTGTATTCTGCGCAACGGCAGCAACAATCGTTTCGGGCGCTATGGCAGAAAGAACAAAGTTCCTTTCCTACTGTGTATATTCGGGCGTTATCAGCGCACTTGTTTACCCGATCGAAGCACACTGGATCTGGGGCGGCGGCTGGCTCTCTCAGATCGGTTTCCACGATTTCGCAGGTTCGACCTGTATCCACCTTGTAGGCGGTATCGCAGCATTCATCGGCGCAAAGATCCTCGGACCCCGTATCGGCAAGTTCAACACTGACAAGGACGGCAAGGTAACAAAGGTAAATGCTATCCCGGGTCACTCACTTACGATCGGCGCACTCGGCGTATTTATCCTCTGGTTCGGCTGGTACGGATTCAACGGTGCAGCAGCAAAGAGCATCGATCAGCTCGGTTCTATCTTCCTTACAACAACAGTTGCCCCTGCAATTGCAACAGTTACCTGTATGATCTTTACATGGATAAAGTACGGCAAGCCTGATGTTTCGATGTGCCTTAATGCATCGCTTGCAGGTCTTGTAGGTATCACAGCTCCCTGCGACACAACAGACTGCATCGGTTCTGTAGTAGTTGGTATCGTTTCCGGTCTCCTTGTAGTGTTCGGTGTATGGCTCCTTGACCATAAGCTTCACATCGATGACCCCGTTGGTGCTGTTGCGGTCCATATGATGAACGGTATCTGGGGTACTATCGCAGTTGGCCTTTTCTCCAATCCAAAGGTTCCGGGTTATTCCCTCGTTGACGCTGACGGCAACACACTTGCAGGCCTTTTCTACGGCGGCGGCTTCAAACTCCTCGGAATCCAGTTCGTTGGTCTTTTCGCTGTAGCGGCTTGGGCAACGGTTACAATGATAATCACATTCGTTATCATCAAGAAAACTATCGGTCTCCGTGCTTCCGTTGAGGAAGAAACAAGAGGTCTTGATATCACAGAACACGGCCTTGCTTCCGCTTATGCAGACTTTATGCCTGCTTCAAATTCCGTATTCACAGGCGAAGTTTCCGAAGAAGAACCCGTTGCGGAAGTTCCTGTTACTGTTGTTGACCGTCCGCATATCGAGCGCAGCGCAGACAGTAAGAACAAGTACACAAGAGTTGCTATCATCTGCAAGCAGAATAAGTTTGAAACACTCAAAAATGCTCTCAGTGAGATCGGCGTAACGGGCTTTACGGTAACTCAGGTTCTCGGCTGCGGCACACAGAAGGGCGCAGGTGAAATGTACCGTGGTGTTCCCGTTGAGGCAACGCTTCTTCCGAAGGTAAAGGTCGAAGTCGTAGTTTCCAAAGTTCCCGTTGAAACAGTTGTTGAAACGGCTCGCAAGGCTCTCTACACAGGTCACATCGGTGACGGTAAGATCTTCGTTTACGATGTTGAGGACGTTATCAGAGTCCGTACAGGCGAAAGCGGTTATGACGCTCTTCAGGACGCCGAAGACTGAGGAAAGAGTACTTATTTTTAAAATCCTTCAATTGTACTCTCCTAAAGTATTATAAATGAACCAAGTGAAAACAACAGCACCGCAGTTTTGGTCGGAAGATCAAAGCTGCGGTGCTGTCTAATATAATATCAATTCTTTTTGTAAATAAGTATCTCAAATGCGATCTCGGTTTCAAGCTGTGAAAGAGCCTCAACTCGGCGGTGACCCTCTTCGCTCGTTTTATAATAATACGGTGTCATCGAGAAAAGATTTTGGATATCCTCGTTGTTGTCAAGCAGGATTTTTGAGCTGACGGGCAGCTTTTCAAGCAGGGTGAAGCCGTCAGGCTCGCTTTCCTTAGGCTCGTTCAAATAAGGATCGTCATAGACAGCTGCTTTGAGCTGCCAGAGGTGGCGCTCCGCAGGAATGACCATTATAAGAGTGCCGTTCGGTTTGAGCACACGCAGAAATTCCTCGCCGCACCAAGGCGCAAAAAGCGTTGTGAGCATATCGCACGAGCCGCTTTTTACGGGCAGATGAAATACGCTGCTGACCGAGAAAAGCACGTTTGAAACACCCTCGGCTTTGGCTTTTTTTGCGGCAGCGTCCGCCGCGGTCTTGGATATGTCCGTTCCCATAAAGAACATCTCAGGTACTTTTTTTGCGGCTGAAACAGTATAGATACCCTCGCCGCAGCCTGCGTCAAGCACAGTGCCGTTTTTGACGGAGTATTTTTTTACGCAGTCGGAAAAAGCATTGATGAGAACATTGTAATAGCCTTTGCCAAGAAAATTTTTCCGTGCGTTCACCATAAGCTTGTTGTCGCCTGGGAGCTTTGTGTTCATCTGCTGAACGAGGAGCAGGTTTACATAGCCGCTTCGGGCGCAGTCATAAACGTGGTTTGCCGTGCAGCGGAAGCTGCCGCCGTCACGGTGCAGAGGTTCGCCGCATTTCGGGCAGATATATGTGTGAAGTCCGTTCATTTTTTCAGTGTTTTCCTTTCCGTTCTTCGTGTTTTATCGGCAGTGAAGCTGTGAAAATGATCTTGCTGCCGTTTTTGTATTCTGCGGAAATTTTTCCGCCGTGAGCTTCGGTTATGGCTTTTGCGGCGGAAAGTCCTATGCCGCTGCCGCCGCTTTTCTGATTGTGCGCACTGTCGCTTCTATAGAAACGTTCAAAAAGCTGTTCGGGTTTACATTCGGGCAGGGTTTCACACTCGTTTTCCGCTGAAAGAACGGCATATTTCCCGTTTCGGAAAAGTGAAACGGTTATCTCGTTTTCCGAAGCGGAATATTTTACCGCATTGTCGATCAGTATCGAAACGAGCTGCAAAAAAGTATCACTGTTCACATCGGCGTAGATGCCGCTTTCGATATTGGTTTCGATAAGCACGGCTTTCTGCGCAGCCGATTCCATAAAATGTTCAGCCGTTCGTGAAACGATATCCGAGATATTTTCCTTTGAAACGGCAAGTCTGAATCCGCTTTCGTCCGCACGGGAAAGTATCAGCAGATTTTGCATAAGCTCGCCGAGCCTGAGCGTTTGCCGCTTGATATTCCGTGTATATTTTGAACCGCCGTCAGTGCAGGTGAGTTCGAGCGCTTCGGTGTTGGAAAGGATTATCGCAAGCGGAGTTTTCAGCTCGTGACCGGCATTCGTGACGAACTGTTTTTGCTTTTCGATGTTCTCTGCAACAGGTCTTATCGCCGCTTTTGACAAAAGTATAACGATAAGGAGCATGACCGTCCAGCAGATCAAGCCTATCAGAAGCGAGATAACGAGAACATTCATCATATTGCGGTTCTCACGGGAAATGTCAAGGAAAAACGCCGTAGTTTCGTCGTTCTGCGTATCAACACGGTAGAGGAACGACTTGTACCGTCCCGTAGCTTTATTTTTTGCGATAACGGTGTCCGCATAAAGCTTTGCTTCGTCAGCGGTGACGGACGAGATCCGGTCAACGTCCGTGAAAAGCACATTTCCTTTCCCATCAAGCTTCACCGAGAAAAATCTTGCCGAAAGTGCATTGTCTTCGGTTATAGGTGCGTTGAAAAAGTGGGGTTTTTCGTTATTCTGCGGAAGAAATGGGGGAGGAGCGCCGTCCTTTCGGCTTGCGTCCGTAAGGCAGCGTTCAAGCATACGTTCCGATTCGCCGTGTGAAATGAAAAAGTTGAAAACGTTGAGCGCGCCGAGCAGAACGGCAAGAAGTATCGTTATCGCCGTCATTGAGGTGAGGATAAAACGTTTTTGGAGCGACTTTATCATTTTGTTTCCTCCAGAGTGTAGCCCGTTCCGCGTCTGACCTTTATTTCGGCGTTTGCACCGAGGGCAAAAAGTCTTTTCCGCAGGTAGGAAATATATACCCAGACAGCGCCGATCTCCGCATCGGAATCGTAACCCCAGACTTTCGCCATGAGTTCATCGGACGAAAGATAGATACCCTGATTGAGCATAAGCTGTTCCATAAGGCGGTATTCAAGACGGGGGAGTGTGAACGACTGATCTCCGCAGGAAAGCTGCGACGACTGCATATTGAGCGAAAGATTTCCGCAGGTGAGGATATCGGGGGTGAACTCCTCACGGCGGCGGAGCATCGCACGGATACGGGCAAGCAGCTCGCCCATTTCAAACGGCTTCGGGAGATAATCGTCCGCACCTGCATCAAGACCCTCGATCTTGTCCTCGACCTGCGACTTTGCCGTGAGAAGAAGGATCGGAGTTCGGCAGCCTTTTTTTCTAAGCTCACGCAGAACCTCAATGCCGCTCATTTCTGGCATCATAATATCAAGGATCATTCCGTCATAGCTGTCTGCGAGGGCATAATCGAGCGCATCTTTGCCGTTGTAAACAGCGTCGACGATATATTTGTGATAGGTGAGTATATCGGTAACGGCTTCGGACATTGCCTGCTCGTCCTCGGCATATAAAAGCTTCATTTATCATTATCTCCCAAAAATGATTATAAGCGCATTTCCTTAATTATACCTTAAAATTTGGGATTTTTCAAGGCTTAAAAAGTAAAAAAAGGTATAGAATATATACATCAAAAAGAGGTATAAAATAAATCTTCGCATATCGCCTTGACATTTGAATATATTCTATGTATAATAAAAATATCGGAGGATGATATATATGACAAATGAGGAAATGTTATTAAAGTTACTTGAAGGTCAAGAAGGATTAAACAAACGTCTTGATGGAATGGATAAACGTCTTGATAAAATCGAAAACCGCCTTGATGATATGGAAAATGAAACAAAGATTACACGAAACGCTGTCAACTATATTGGAGATAAGCTTGAAGAGCTTATAACTGTACTTAACGAAACAAACGTTGTTGAAATAAAGTATTAAATAAAGCCTGTCAATGAATTGTGTCACTGACAGGCTTTTTGCTGCTCAAATTTTAATAATTCTCGTTTCTGACTTCAAAATAGGACTGTGGGTGATTGCATACGGGGCATACTGTAGGTGCGGAAGTGCCGATGACGATATGTCCGCAGTTGCGGCATTCCCATACTGTAACGCCGCTCTTTTTAAATACTGCCTTTTCCTCAACGTTTTTGAGGAGCGCTCTGTAGCGTTCTTCGTGAGCCTTTTCGATAGCTCCTACGCCTCTGAACTTTTCTGCAAGGTCGTGGAAACCCTCTTCGTCGGCTTCTTTAGCCATACGGTCGTACATATCGGTCCACTCAAAATTCTCGCCTTCTGCTGCGCTCTTGAGGTTCTCCTCGGTAGTGCCGAGTTCACCGAGAGCCTTGAACCACATCTTAGCGTGTTCCTTTTCATTGTCGGCTGTCTTTAAGAAAAGCGCTGCTATCTGCTCATAGCCTGCTTTCTTTGCGACAGATGCGAAGTATGTATATTTGTTTCTTGCCTGAGATTCGCCTGCGAATGCTTCACGGAGATTCTGCTCGGTCTTTGTGCCTGCGTATGGATTTTTTGTGCTCATAATTTTTTCCTCCCATTATTGAGCAAAAGTTCGGAAAGTAAAACTCTTTCCGAACTTTTGGATTTCATATATTATAGCACTGTGGGCAGGCAATGTCAATTACTTATAAAAATTTTACAGTTTTGAAACTCTTAACGCACGGATAGCGTTGAGGACTGCGAGTATCATTACACCAACATCGGCGAAGATGGCAAGCCACATATTTGCGATACCGACAGCCGTGAGTGCAAGGCAGGCAAACTTTATAACGAGAGAGAAAATAATATTCTGATATACGATGCCGATACATTTCCTCGAGATTTTGATAGCCTTTGCGATCTTGAGCGGATCATCGTCCATAAGCACGATGTCTGCGGCTTCGATGGCTGCGTCCGAACCCATTGCGCCCATTGCGATGCCGATATCTGCTCTCATAAGAACGGGAGCATCGTTGATGCCGTCACCGACAAATGCAAGCTTTTCCTTTTCGCCCTTTTGTTTGAGAAGCTCTTCAACCTTTGTTACCTTGTCGGCAGGGAGAAGATCGCTGTGGAATTCGTCAACGCCGAGCGATCTTGCAGCTTTTTCGGCAGCCGTTCTGCGGTCGCCTGTGAGCATAATGGTTTTCTTTATGCCGAGCTTTTTAAGAGCGGCGATCGCCTCTGCGGAGTGCGGCTTTTCACGGTCGGAAATGACGATATGACCTGCATATTTGTCATTCACTGCAACGTGAAGTATCGTTCCGACACTGTGACATTCCATATATTCGATGCCGAGCTTTTTCATAAGCTTGATGTTGCCGACAGCGACCTTATCGCCGTCAACAACAGCCGTGATGCCGCAGCCGCTTATTTCCTCGATATCGTCAACTCTGTTTCGGTCGGGTTCTTTTCCGTAAGCTTTCCGGAGGCTCTTGCTGATAGGGTGGGAAGAGGAACATTCCGCAAGTGCCGCATATTCGAGAAGCTTTGCTTTGTCGATAGTGTTATGGTGATAATCGGTCACTTCAAAAACGCCCTCTGTGAGAGTACCCGTTTTATCGAAAACAATATATTTCGTCTGTGAGAGTGCTTCAAGGTAGTTTGAACCTTTGATAAGAACACCCTCGTGGCTTGAACCGCCTATTCCTGCGAAGAAGCTCAGAGGAATACTGATAACGAGTGCGCACGGGCAGCTTACAACGAGGAATGTGAGTGCTCTGTAGAGCCATTCAGACCAGTTTGAGCCGCTGCCCGAGATAACTCCGATTATCGGAGGTATTACTGCGAGTGCAAGTGCGCCGAAGCATACCGCAGGAGTGTATATCCTTGCGAAACGGGAGATAAATTCTTCCGATCTTGATTTGTTGGAGCTTGAATTTTCCACAAGGTCAAGTATTTTTGAAACGGTGGATTCGCCGAATTCCTTGGTCGTCTGTATTTTCAGAACGCCCGAAAGGTTGATGCAGCCGCTGACTACCTCATCACCCTCGTGAACGTCACGGGGAACGCTTTCGCCCGTGAGTGCGCTTGTGTTAAGGCTTGAGCTGCCCTCGTGAACAACACCGTCTATCGGGACTTTTTCGCCCGGCTGAACAACGATGATGCTTCCTACAGCTACTTCATCGGGGGAAACCTGTTCAAGCTTGCCGTCCTGCTCGATATTTGCATAGTCGGGGCGGATATCCATAAGCTCGGAGATGTTTTTGCGGCTCTTTCCAACGGCGATGCTCTGGAAAAGTTCGCCCGTCTGGTAGAAGACCATTACGGAGAGCGCTTCGGCATAGTCGCCGCTCTTCGTGTAGATAGCAAGTGCGAATGCACCGACAGTTGCGACTGCCATAAGAAAATTTTCATCGAACGGTCTGCCGTTTTTTATTCCGAGAAAGGCTTTGCGCAGGATATCATATCCGATAAGGATATATGCTGCAAAGTACAGCAGGAATCTGACAACGCCCTGAACGGGGAGAAAATGATATATGACCAGCAATGCTGCACATACGATTATTCTGGCGAGCATTATCTTTTGTTTCTTTTTCATAGCAAGCTCCGCATTTCAAAGTTATGCGGAATACCTCCCTTTTTATATTTCTATCTCGCAATCGGGTTCAACCTTTTTGCAGACCTTAAGTACAGCCTTCATAACAGTCTTGGGGTCGCTGCCTTCTGCAAAATCAACAGTCATCTTCTGTGTCATAAAATTAACGGCAGCCTTTGCAACGCCCTCGACCTTGTTTGCAGCTTCTTCCATAAGGTTTGCGCAGTTTGCACAGTCAACCTCGATCTCATATGTTTTTTTCATAGTATCATTCCCTTTCAAAACTATATTATTGGTTTCAATTAAACGATTAAATAATTGACGAATCGTTCTGTTTGTAGTATAATATATTCAAGATATATAGTCAACGGAAAAGCATTGATTTTTACCGCTTGGGCGAAATTAATTTCCAAAAAGGAGAGAATGTGCTGTGTCGGGTTTTGAGCTTCCTCATTTTCACGATGAAAACGAGTCTGCCGAAAGACTGTGTTCGCATATCGGAGAAACTGAGGGTTTCAGCGATGTTGCAGACGTTTTTTCGCAGCTTTCAGATATAACGAGAGTGAGGATATTCTGGCTTTTGTGCCACTGTGAAGAGTGCGTGATGAATATTTCGGCAATGGTCGGAATGTCAAGTCCTGCCGTTTCGCATCATCTGAAATGCCTGAAGCAAAGCGGACTGCTTGTCTGCCGCAGGAGCAACAAAGAGGTCTACTATAAAGCCGCAGACAGCGAGGAATGTCGGCTTCTTCACATAATGATAGAAAAAATGCTCGAGATGAAGTGTCCCGACGATCTGTCCGATGACGGCTGCGCTCACAATGAGACGTGCGGAGGCTTCACCGAGGAGCAGGTCGAGACAGCGCACAGGGTACACGAATATCTGACGGCGCACATAAACGAGCGCCATACTATCGAGTCGCTTTCACGCAAATTCCTTATCAATCAGACAACGCTCAAAAACGTGTTCCGTGCAGTCTACGGAAATTCGGTGGCTTCGCACATAAAGGAGCATCGAATGGAGGAAGCGGCGAAGCTTCTTTCCGAGGGAAAGCTCTCCATTGCGGAGGTTTCGAGCCGTGTCGGTTACGAAAGTCAGAGCAAGTTCACTGCTGCATTCAAGGCGGCTTACGGCGTTTTGCCTACCGAATACAGAAACAAATAATGGACTTTGCCATAAACAAAAAAGCATCTGAACAGGTCATTTTATTATGCCTGTTCAGATGCTTTTTATTATTTCTTTGCAGCTTTAGCTTTTTTCTTCTTTCTTACCGCTCTTGCCGAGAAGATTATCACAAGAATTATGATAACAACTCCTGCTGCTGTTACAGCGATGAGAAAAATATTCAGTGTTTTGTAAACTGCGAGGATTTCGGGCGAATTTCCGCTTGCTTCAAAATAGAGATAGCTGCCGATATGACGTGTTTCGGCTTTTTCCCATTCGCCGCTGCTGTTCTTGACGTATATCTCAGGGTCACGCTTGCTTTCTGCGTTGACGAGGTAGCGGAGGTTATGCGTTTCGCTGTTATCGTTCGGTACAGTTAGCGTCCAGCTTTCGCAAAGCTCGGTCTTATCCATAAGGAAGATGACCGGCGGGGTCTGGTTCACATACTCGTTCTGCTGAACGGGGAGTGTGTCATCTTCGGTGAAGATACCCTCTGCGAGCCAGATAGGTTTGCCGCCGTCACGGCAGTCGTCCGAGTGGACGTTTTTGATGACCGTGAAATATTCGGCTTCGATCTCCTTATCGATATGGAGGTCTTCGAGCGAATCATAGTTCCACTTTGCGTAGCAGTCGTCCTTTGCGGGAATTGCGGGAAGCTCGCTTTCGTCAATGGTGTCGCCGTAGGAGAATTCGATCTTGTCTACAACGTTATCGTCTGCGATGAATTTCAATGTGAATGTACGGAACTCTTCGGGGATATTTGGTATCGAGATGAGCTGCTGATAAGGGATAGGCTCTGCTGCGCCCTTGTAGCTTGCACCGTTAAGTCCGCAGAGTTCGTCCGAAACGAAGTAGTTGCCCTCAAATTCGCCGTCCGCTGTTCCGCTTATAGCGCCGAAGTATGACTGGCTGTCGGTGATATCGACGAGGGAATAGCAGTCCAAAACTGTATCTGCGCTTCCTGCGATGCCGCCGATGTAGTTTCTGCCCGAGAGCAAAGCCTTTGCATAGCAGCTGATTATCTTTGCGGAGGATTTGCCCGAAATGCCGCCTACATAGTCGCCGCTTTCGGAGGTGACCTTGCCGAACGCCGAGCAGTTTTTCACAACGCCGAGGCTCATCTGACCTGCGATGCCGCCTGCGCAGTTTTTCTTTGCGACTATTTCGCCGTAGTTGGTGTTTTTGATAGCGGCAGCTTTTGTTTCAAGCTTCTGATCGAGCGGTGAATCGGTCTTGCCCGAAATATCGTCCTCGGGGTCGAAGTCATATTCTATTGCAATTTGACCTGCGATACCGCCTATATTGAGGTCGCCGCTGACAGTGCCGTAGTTGGTGCATTTGTAGACCTTGCCGTTTTTGATCTTGTCGGTATCGACATCGGAGGTGTCCTTTATGTAGTCCTCTTCGTCGTCGATATCGAGCATATCGGTGATGATATCACTGACAACGTAGGTCTGGTCGTTTATCTTCACGAGATTGTCGGAAAGTGTAACACCTGCGTTTGAAGCCTGAACATTAAGTGTGTTCATAGCATCGATGAACGAAGTGAGTGAGGAGAAGAGGTTCTCTGTATCGTCCTTTATGCTGTCATCGGGAGAGCCGATCTCGATAGTTTCAACGTTGTTGAGAAAGTCGAAAAGCTCGCTTGTCTGGTTCGATATATCTGTGAGTATATCGGTCGTGTTTGTGAATGAGGTGAATGCATCGGAGAAAAGACCGAAAGAAGAGTTTACGTCTTTTTCCGTATCGGCGGTATTGTCGAGTATCTTCTGTATATTTTCGGTGGATTCATCGGTGTTTCCGATAGCATCACCGAGAGCCTTGAAGCCGTCCGATGCACTTATAAATCCTTTATGGATCGTGTCCGAATCAATGTTAAGGCTGTCGAGTATCTGCTCAACGCCCCATGAGATGGTGCTCATTGCATCGGAAATTTTGGCGATGCTGTCGGCAAGGTCGGATAATTCCGATGAAATATCCGGAGGAATTTCTCCGATGCCGCCGGAAAGGATATCGGAAATAGCCTTTATTGCATCGGCAATGCCCTTTGTGGCAGTCGAAAGCTCGTCAATGCCGCTTTTTACGATCTCAAAGCCCATAGTAAGGTTTGTTGAATTGTCTGTGGCGGAGGAGTGGAGTGAATCTCCGACGGCCTTAAGTCCGTCGCCGATCTTTTTCGAGGCATCGTTCGCCTTTTGTGAAGCATCCTTTATCTCATCGGAGAGCTTTTTCAGCTTATCGATGGAATCATCGGAATATTTCTGTGTTCCCGAAAGTCCGTCAAAGGCTTCGGAAAGTCTGTCGGAGCCTGTGGAAAGGCTGTTTGATGCATCGGGGATAAGTCCCGTTATTTTGTCAAGGCGTTCGATAGCATCGGAGATAACAGCGCTCGTGCGGTCAAATTCCGAGGTGAGGTGATCGCCGTAATCGGTGAGCTTCTGCTGGATATTGTCGGCGCTGTCTGTAGCGCTCTGCAGATAGCCCGATGCGCTCTCAACGGTCGCATTTATGCCGAGTGCATCATCGTTTGTTTCGTTGATCGCTGTATCTATGAGGTTTGAGAGGTTTTCAAGCTCATCTTTCAGCTCTGCCATATTGTCGGGGTTGATGTTTACAACAAGGTAAGGTTCCATCTGACCTGCAATGCCGCCGATGTCTTTTCTGCCGTTGAGCTGACCGTAGTTTTTGCTGTTCATGATAAGTCCCGAGCTTCTGCCTGCGATGCCGCCGATGTTGTAGCCAACGTGCGGATAGCCGATGCTGCCGCTGTTCTCGCAGCTGAAGATCGTGCCTGTCGAATAGCCTGCGATGCCGCCCGTGTCGGTCGCAGATGTGGTTTCGTCCGAGGACGATGACTTTTTGGTGTAGCTGTCAACGTCTGTGAGCGTTGAAAGGTCGATATCTTCAAGGCTGTGCTTCTTTTCCTCGTTGGTGGTGTTGACAGAAGCGGCGTTTATGCTCTGGACGATATTGCCGCTGTTGTTTCCGACAACGCCTCCCGTGAATTTTTCGCCGTCAACAGTTCCTGCTGCTGTGCATTTGAGGACAGAGCCTGTTGAAGTGTTTTCGCCGACGATGCCGCCGACAGTGTTGGTCGCAGCGACCTTTCCGCTGAATTTGCAGTTGTAAACAACGCCCTTATTCGTGCCTGCGATGCCGCCGATAGAGCTTTCACTGCCCGACGGACGGACGATGCCGACAACGTTAAGGTTTTTTACAGCAGCGTTTTCGCCGATTATGCTGAAAAGTCCGCGTCCCGTTACTCCCGTGACGGAAACGCCCTTTATGCTGTGTCCCTGACCGTCGAATGTTCCGCTGAATATCGGGATAGAACTGAATTCCTTTCCCGTGAGGATTATATCCGAGGTGAGGACGAATTCCTTGCCCTTTGACCAGCTGTCAAGGCTGCAAAGCTTGGAAAATTCGATAAGTTCATCTGCCGTGCTGATCTTGTATGTCTTGCTGTTTTCAGCAGCGCTCAGAGGGAGGGCGGCGACAGATGAAACAGCCAATGCAGCAGAAATGATGACCGATAGAAAACGGCTTAATTTTCCTGTTTTTTTCATTTTAGCAGCTCTCCTTTCCGCTGTTGTCTTCCGCGAGGTTTTCTTCAAGTGCAAGTGCAGCCTGTTCATCGGCTTCGTTCCTTGCACTGCCCGAGATCACGCTGAGATCGGCATCGCCGTCGATAGTACCCTTGAAAATACCGTTTACAGTACCGTTGATGTTGCCTCGGACAAGACCGTCAACGATGATCTTTCCGCTTGACGAGTAGCGGCGAAGCTTGGTCTTGACGGAGAACGAAGTCTTTTCGATAATGCCGCCGCCGAGAAGAAGTATCTGCGGAAGAACGAACATTACGATGATAAGCGAGATAACAGTACCTCTGCCGAGTGCCTGACCGATACCAACGATCGTAGCTTCGGAAGAAAGCTGACCGATAAGTCCGCCGGCGATAGCGAGGATACTGCCCGAAGTGATGATAGTCGGGAAGCTGAGGTTCATCGTCTGAATTATAGCATCGCGGTGGGACATCTTGTTTTTGAGTTCCATATATCTTCCCGAAATAACGATAGCGTAGTCGATGTTTGCACCCATCTGAATGGAGCTTACGATAAGGTACGCCATAAAGAAGATATCCTTGTGTTCAACAGTCGGGAAAATGAAGTTGATCCAGATAACGCCCTGAATAACGAGAATAAGGAGAAGCGGCATACCGACCGATGTGAATGTAAAGAGAAGAACAACGAGAACTACGAGGATAGAAAGAACGCTTACGACGATGTTATCCGTCTGGAACGATGTGCAGAAGTCATAGTTCGCTGTAGAGTCGCCGACGAGGTAAACATCGCCGTCGGGGTAATATTTTTTCGCGATGGAACGAACTTCATCGATAGCACTGAATGTTGAATCGCCGCTCAGAGGAAGGTCGAAGTAGATAAGCATACGGGAGAAATTTTCGCCCTGAAGCTGAAGCTTTGCATTGTTTATCTGAACATAAGCATCATTGAGCGTGTCGGTGAGGTCATCGTCAAGCGTAACGTAACCTTCGTCGATCTCCTTATGTACAAAGATGAACATATCCATAAGCGGAACGCTGTAGGAAGAAATGCCGCCGACAATTTTGCCGTAGTTTTCATCATTTGCGGCATAAGCGGCGTAGGCAAGCTCTGCGACCTCAAAGTCAACATCGGAAAGCTCGGAGAACTGACGCGGTGTGAGCTTGTCGGTTAGCATATATCCGTCGAGCGCTTCGGTGTTGGAAAGTCCGACCGCGCTGTTTACATAATCCTTGGAGGTTATCTCGTTGAGGAGAGCCTTTTCGGTCTCGTAATTGCCCGTAGGAACGATGAGAGCCATCATATTCTTAGTGCCGAAGTTTTCTTTTATGAGGTTATCGGTTTCCTGTGAGATGTTTGTGATAGGTGTTTCAATGGTGTCATAGCTGTAAACATAGGGTGTCTTTGTGGAAAGATAACCTGCAACGGCGATCACGCCGACGAAGATGAACGGTACGATGCCTCTTGTTGCGTAAGCGAATTTTCCCACAAAGTCGATCTTAGGGATAAAGCTTTTGTGGTGCGTCTTGTCGATAAGATTTCCGAAAAGCATCAGTATTCCCGGCATAAGCGTGAATACGGAAAGCAGGCTCAGAAGGATAGCCTTGATAAGGTTGATACCCATATCGGGACCTATCTTGAACTGCATAAAGAGAAGTGCGGCAAGACCGCCGACAGTTGTCAGCGAGCTGGAGAAGATCTCCGGTATCGATTTTGTAAGTGCTTCGATAACAGCTTCACGGATAGGAAGCGTTTCATGCTCTTCCTTGAATCGGTTGCAGAGAATGATAGCGTAGTCAATAGAAAGTGCAAGCTGAAGAACGATAGTTACCGAGTTTGAAACGAACGAGATCGTTCCGAGCAGGAAGTTCGTACCCATATTGATTATCGCAGAAGCAACAAACGTTATGATAAGTACAGGCACTTCCGCATAGGTCTGCGAGGTCGCAAAAAGCACAACGAGAACGACAATGCAGACAAGCACGATAACAACGTTCATTTCGCTTGCGATAAGTTCGGAGCTTTGGTCGCCCATTGAGGTCTGGACGTAAATATCATAGTCCGAAAGGCTTTCTTTCAGCTCGTCGAGTGCTTCGAGCGCTCGGTCGTCATCTTCGGGGTAGACGAACGTTACATCGAAGAGCGCGGTCGAGTTGACGAAGTGTTCGTTTGAATCATCAAAGGTGTATGTCGAAACATCATCGTCATTTTTGATGATCTCCTCGATCTTTTCCGCATCGGTCATAGTGACATTAGCGGCGACTATCTTTGCCGAACCGAACGTTGTGAATTCGTCCGCCATAAGGTCAATACCTGCCTTGGTTTCCGTTCCGTCGGGCAGGTAAGCCGTAAGGTCGTTCTCAACATTTACCCAGTTCCGCGCGAACGCCGAAAAGATGATAAGTATCGCAAAAATGAGGAAAAACAGATTGCGCTTATCAACGATAAATGTCGCAAGCTTCGCCATAAAGTTGTCGGATTTAGTATTTTCTGCCATACATTTTCCTTCCTTATTAATACTGATTTTTAATCAAAGTGTAGACAAAAAATCGGCGCAAAATCCATTTATTCGAGATTTTGCTTGATTTTTTGTACACTTTCAGTTTAAAAATGAGTATAAATTTTGTCATTTATAAAAATCTTTGCAACTTTCTGCATTTAGACAGTTGCAAAACCATTGACTATATGATATAATAAAAACAGAGATACATCAAGATACATATATCAAAAGTTGTCATAATATGGACAAATTGCCGATTATGTCAAATATTATGAAGAAAGGACTGAACTATATGAAATATGATCTTTCGCAAAAACTTTCAAGGGGGGCGGTCCGCACTATCAACGCTTTTACGGGAAGTATGTTTTCGCTTCTTTCCGAAAAATCGTTCGAGAGCGTTTCGGTCAACGAAATATGCCTGCAAAGCGGCTACCCGAGGGCAACATTCTACAACTATTTCGATGATAAATACGACCTGCTGACCTGCTGCTGGATAAAGCTTGCGCAGGCGATAGGCTTTGAAGAGTTCAAATCATTGAGCGACAGCGGCAGAAAGACCGATGCACTCTACCTCTTCGCTGACAGGGTGTATGACCTCGGTTCGGTTAATCTTCCGCTCGTTCAGAAGATAGTCAGCTTCAATAACGAAACGGGGTATATGTTCACGAGCCTTAAATTTTTTATGGGAAACAAGATACGCGAGATGCTCGAAAGCGGCGCACGCCCCGATATCCCCGTGCCGAAAGAGATACTTGCGGCGCACCACAGCAATACGCTCATACTTGTAATGGAGTATGCTTTTGCAAATCTTGACAAATGCTCAAAAGAAGATGTGAAAAAGTACCTCGGCTATTTTCTCGGTTCGGTTTGATATACTATTATAATATAGTTCACCGCAAATAACTTTGCTTTGTGTCAAAAAAGTTTACAATTTCACGATTAAATTATACCGCCGTGAGGTTCTGTTGTCAATTGACGGCATTGCAGAATCAGGCGTATAAATACGGACATAATTTGGGTAAAAAGCAGACATTTTATACTAAACACCATTTAAAATTTGGAAAAAATCAAGCCGACAATCTTGAATAT
>OHKP01000349.1_pt1 | contig 28293 bp, 28 predicted proteins | sample 1568861 | NCBI WGS metagenome assembly OHKP01 (sample SAMEA3879524, study PRJEB24766) | human gut metagenome | biome: human-associated habitat; feature: feces | place: USA | collected 1985/1987 | reverse complement strand
CGAACTTATTCGTGAATTATTCATATTTATAAAATTAATTTTGAACAGTTACTTATTATTAAAAATTTCATAAGTCATATAAATCGTAATACTTATGATGTAATGCATCTTACATCAAGTGGGTCCTGGTCTTTATTTAAGGATCTTTATATGATTAAAAAAGCAAAGAATAAAGGAATAAAAACTATTATCCATTTTCGGTTTGGACGTATTCCTGATTTAGCAAGATATAATAATTGGGAATGGAAATATGTTAAGAAAGTTATGTCATTTGTTGATAAAGCGATAGTAATAGACGAATTTACTTATCAAACGTTAAAAGATGCAGGATTTAATAACATCGTTTTTTTACCAAATCCTGTTTCTGAGAATGTTTGCTCTATCGTAGATGAAAATCAAAATATAAAGCGTGAAGAACGTTTGTTATTGTTTACAGGGCATGTCGTTTTGACAAAGGGGGTATGTGAATTGGTTGAGGCTTGTAAACGTATATCAAACATAAAGGTAAAAATTGTTGGTCATGTTTTGTCAGACATGAAAGAACATTTACAAAAACTTGCAGGGGAAAATAATGATTGGTTACAGATAATAGGGGAAGAGCCATATGAAGATGTGATAAAAGACATGTTAAGTTGTGAGTTATTCGTCTTACCTACATATACAGAAGGCTTTCCTAATGTTATACTTGAAAGTATGGCATGTGGTTGTACTATTATTACAACACCAGTAGGTGCAATTCCAAGTATGCTTGATATAAAGAGTAATACTCCATCAGGCGTTTGTGTGCCAATTAAAAATGTTGACTTGTTGAGTGATAAGATAATGTATTATCTTGAGCATAAAAATGAGGCTTTGGAAATGGGCGTTAGAGCAAAAAACCGTGTATATAGAGAATACTCAATACCTTCTGTTTGGAATAAAATGTTGAATATTTGGAATAGTCTGCTATAATAAATCATGTCAATTGTAAGAAAAATAAAGAATAATTTCTTTTTAAGAAGTTGTGGGTCCTTTGTTTATAATATATTATGTGTATTTAGGGGATACAAGCAATTTGCTAAATGTGGTGATAATATAATAATTACCCCCCCCCATTTATATAGGAAACAGTAAAAATATTTATATTGATTCAGATGTTAGTGTAGGACGGAATGCATATATTTCTGCAAATAATGCAAAGTTTATTTGTAAGAATCATTGTGCAATAGCAGAAAATCTGACTGTCCATACAGGAAACCATGCTCGCATAATTGGTATGTATGTGACCGATATTACGGAGGAAAACAAACCTAAAGGATTTGATAAAGACGTAATTATTGAAGAAGATGTGTGGATAGGTTGTAATGTCACTTTGCTTGCAGGGGTAACAATTGGTAGAGGAACAACTGTGGCAGCTGGTGCTGTTGTTTCAAAGTCAATGCCCCCTTATTGTATATGTGGTGGTGTACCTGCAAAGTTCATTAAGTTCTATTGGACTATAGATCAAATCTTAGAGCATGAAACTAAGCTTTACCCCAAAGAGGAAAGATATACACGTGATCAGTTAGAAGATATGTTTACTATGTGGGCGAAGAAATTATAAAACTATATATCATAATTATCAATACGTATAATATTTTATCAAAGTTGTAATTCATAAATGGGCATTTGAATATAAATTAGATTATGAAGAAAAAGAAAATACTTTTTATCTGTCAATACTTTTACCCAGAAACATTTCGTGGAAATGATATTGCATTTCATTTAGCTGAAGAGGGACATGATGTGCATGTTGTAACAGGAATACCTAATTATCCAAAGGGTAAGTTCTTTCCTGGGTATGGGGTGTTTAAAAAACGACATGAAGTGATAAATGGGGTGAGGGTGACACATCTGCCTATTTTTCCTCGTGGCGAGGACAATAAGATAATGCTGATGCTCAACTATTTTAGTTATCTTATTGTAGGATGGATATGGATGTTTTTCCATGCGTTGTGGCACAAGTATGATATGGTTTTTTGTCAGCAATTGTCGCCCGTAACGATGTCGAGTCCGGCAGTGCTGTACAAGAAAATGAGGAAGGTGCCTCTTTATACCTGGGTGCTTGACCTTTGGCCTGAAAGTTTGACGGCAGCAGGAGGTATTAACAATAAGTATATACTCGGCTTTTTCGACTGGTTTGTAAAGAGTGAATATAAGAATTCTGACAAAATACTTACCTCATCAAAGAGTTTTGACAAGAGTATCTTAAAGTATGGTGATTATAAGGATAAGATTATCTATTATCCTCAGTGGAGTGATGGAACATCTGGTAGTTCTAAATCGGAATATACTCTTCCTAAGACGTTGCAGGAGCTGTCAAACGGTTCTAACTTTATCGTGATGTTTGCTGGTGCTGTAGGCGAGGCTCATGGCATGGAATGTAATATGCAAGCGGCATTGAAGACAAAGGAATACAAAAACATAAAATGGGTGATTGTTGGTGATGGTAGACGCTTAGATTGGGTTCGTACTTTCGTAAAAGACAATGGTTTGGAGGACACAGTGATAACCCTTGGACGTTTCCCGTCAGAAACAATGCCTTTGTTCTTTGAAAAGGCTGATGTCATGCTTGTGTCATTGACTGATTCTCCATTGTTCAATATGTATTCTCCTGCAAAGATTGCATCGTATATGGCAGCCGAACGCCCTATTATAGCTGTGCTTAATGGCGAAGGTGGTGAGGTGATAAAGGCAGCTGAATGTGGATGGAATGTTAAAGCTGGCGATGCTGACTGTTTGGCTGAACTTGTGATAAAACTATCTTCTATAGATAAGCAAGAATTGATAAATAAAGCCCGTAAGGGTAAAGAATATTATGACAATTTCTTCACAAAGGAAAAATGTTTGAGGAAGTTGGATGAGATAATGGGTTTGTAATCTTGTCTTTTTATTTTAATGAACCAATCTGATAATCTATTTCTATCATTAGTAAGGTGCACTGTAAGTGGATATAGCCCAGATACTTATGCCTTTAGCGCTAAGGATTGGATGGGGATAATAAAAATGTCAAATATGCAAGGCGTTTCTGCACTTGTTATTGATGGCTTACAGGTATATCTTCAAACTAATTCGAACAATAATCCTTTTACTAATGAAACTGCTGCTGACAAGCTGAAGCGAATTCAGTGGTTGGGTAGTGTGGTGGCATTTGAGAGGATGTATGTCAAACATGAGAAAGCAATGGCTGAGTTGGCTCAGCTTAATGCCTCAAAAGGTATACGGATGATGGTGTTGAAAGGATACGGCTTGTCATTGAACTGGCCTGTGCCTAACCATCGTCCTGTAGGCGACTTAGACATTTATAACTTTGGCAAGTGGAAAGAGGCTGATGCCTTGGTGGCTAAAACATGTGGCATAAGGATTGATGATGGGCATGAGCATCATACTGTCTTCAACTATAATGGAGTATCTGTTGAGAATCATTACGACTTCATCAATACCAAGGCACACCGCGATGCTCCCAAGATAGAAACGAGATTGAAGATTCTAGCAGAAAAGGACTGCAGAGAGATAGAAATTCAAGGCTCTAAAATTTATTTGCCCTCAGCTGACTTTAATGCAATCTTCCTGATGCGCCATATGGGGCAGCATTTTGCTGGTAAGCATCTAAACTTGCGGCAGGTGCTTGATTGGGGCTTCTTCGTGCGTGCTCATCATATAGAAGTGGATTGGAATTCAACAATTGACTTCTTAAAAGAAATAGGCATCTATACCTTCTTCAATCAAATCAATGCCATTTGTGTAGATTACTTAGGCTTTCCTGATTCATGTTTTCCTACGATAGAAAGGAACAGAGACTTGGAAGAGCGCATTCTTATGGACATTCTTCATCCTGAGTTTGCCGAGGAAAAACCAGTATCAGGCCTAATCCCTATCCTGAAATTTAAGTTTCGCCGTTGGTGGCATAATCGTTGGAAGCATCCCCTTGTTTACAAAGAATGGCTTCTACCCATGTTCTTAACATTGCTGTGGAGTCATTTGAGGAAGTGGAGAACGATAAAGGATTAAGTAAGAATCTGACTCATTCCCCATTATGGCATTCAAAATAATTTTTCTCCTAATATTGTTGTTGTCGGATTTATTGCCTATCTTTGCAGAAGATATAAAACATCTTAAAAGTGAAGAATATGGCACAGCAAATATTACAATTCAATCAAGCTCAACTCCAGCTATTGGATATGATGTCTTTTGTAAAGACTCCAGAAGCTCTTAGCGATTTGAACAAGGCAATTTCCGATTACTTTGTTAAAAAGGCTGATGAGGAAATGGAAAAAATGTGGAATGAAGGGACTCTCAACAAAGAGAAAATTGAAGACTTCCGCACGCTGCATGAGCGCACCCCTTATAACAAACCATTACTGTAGGTAGTGTTATGAATATAGTTCTTGACACAAATAGCTTGATAATGTCTATCTCTCCACGCAGTCCTTATAGAAATGTGTGGCAGTCGTTTTTATGTGGTGATTACACATTGTGTATATCAAATGAGATAATTGAGGAATATGCAGAGGTTATGGCAAGGAACATTTCTCCGCGTGTTTCCGAAGCAATTGTTTATGCGATACTCACACGTCCTAATGTCTTGCGTGTTGACCCTCATTATAGTTTTGGTCTTATTACAGCTGATACTGACGATAATAAGTTTGTGGATTGTGCAATTGTAGCTAATGCTCGTTGTATTGTTTCTGAAGATAAACATTTTAACGTGCTAAAGACAATACCATTTCCAAAAATTGACGTGATTGGCATAAATGATTTTATGGATATACTTGGTAAGCACTTAAATTAGGGTCTGATATGAATACAGCAATTTTATCAGACGGAACAAGCTATTATATTCCTAATTCAGATTTAAGTTTCTTCAAGGAATTGGCTTTGAGGATGAAATGGCAGATTGTTGACAAGAAAAAGCCGACAGAATCAACTGCTACTGCAAGCAAGTCGTGGGTTGATGAATTTGCTGGCAAATGGCAAGATCTGCGCTCTACTGTACAGATTGTTGAAGATATACATAAAGCAAAAACTAATAATTCAGAAATAATATTATGAAGGGATATTTGTTTGACACAGATATTGTTGTCTTTTTTTGCGTAATAAGAACAGTATAGCAGAACATTTTCAGATAATTTAGTTATGGTGACGAATAATGGCAAACACTATTCAAGAATAAAGAATATAATAATAGAAAATTGGGTCGTTTAAACAGTTATTGTTGTTAACAGATTAACTGTAAACTTCACAATAGGCATACAAACCTATAAGGCGGAGTAATTACTAATCTATACCATACTGGTACACTCTTTAATTGTACCACACATTTTTTTTAGCACATATTTTTTCGATATACTCATTTACATAGTCAACAAGGCTAAGCTTTGTTGACTATGTAAATGTCCATTATGTCTTTATTTGTAAAAAAACAATTCATTTATGATAACTTACATTTTTATTTTCATTCTGCTCCTCATCGCAGAACTCATCTATTTCCGTATAGCGGATGCTTTTAATATTATTGATAAGCCTAACGAACGGTCGTCGCATACGACGATAGTGTTGCGTGGGGGTGGCATTATCTTCTTGATAGGGGCTTGGGTGTGGAGCGCGTTTTTCGGCTTCAGTTATCCGTGGTTCTTGGTGGGCCTGACCTTGGTGGCTGGCGTGAGCTTTGTAGATGACATACGCTCGTTGCCCGACTCGGTACGTCTGCTGGCACAGTTTGCAGCAGCTGCCATGGCGTTCTATCAGTTGGGCATATTGCACTGGTCGATGTGGTGGATGGTGCTTGTGGCGCTCGTGGTATATGTGGGGGCTACGAATGTAATCAACTTTATGGATGGCATCAATGGCATTACGGCGGGATATTCATTAGCTGTTTTACTTCCATTAGCAGCCTTAAATGCTGACGATAAGTTTGTGGCTCAATCGCTGATCTTTACAACAATTATTGCAGCAATAGTTTTTTGTATATTCAATTTCCGACCGAAGGGTAAGGCTAAGTGTTTTGCTGGCGATGTAGGGTCAATTGGTATAGCATTCATTATGTTGTTCCTGTTAGGTAATGTTATTATCAAGACTGAAGATATAACATGGCTGATATTCTTATTAGTATATGGTGTGGATGGTTGCTTGACAATCATACATCGTATCATGTTGCATGAGAATTTAGGTGAGGCACATAGAAAGCATGCTTACCAGATAATGGCAAACGAGCTGAAGATAGGACATGTAAAGGTTACGCTACTATATATGATTATGCAGTTGGCCGTATCATTGGGATTTGTTTATCTGTGTCCTAATACAGCGCTTTGCCATTGGATGTATTTGATTGGAGTATTAGCTGTATTGGCTATCGTCTACGTCTTGTTCATGAAGAAATATTATCACTTACATGAGGAATACCTTAATTCACTAAAGAAATAACATTTACAAATATCAAGACATGAATTTCATAGATTATATGAACACCCTTTCGTATAATTTATGGGGTTCATGTTTTTTTCGTTTACAACAATTATGGAAATTAATAAAGACTTTTTAGGTAAGCTCTTTGAGCAAGCTGTTGTTAATCCTCGATTGCGTCAGAATTTCGATTTGCGAACATCTGCCAATGATAATTCGCAACGCATGCTGAATGCCCTGTTGCCTGGTACGGTTGTGCCTATCCACAGGCATCCACAAAGTACGGAGAATGTTTTCCTCTTGTGCGGTAAGATTGTTGAGATTATCTGTGATGAAAACGGAAACGAGATAGAGCGTATTCATCTTGATCCTACTGTTGGTAATTATGGCTGTGTTGTTCCACAAGGTGCATGGCATACTGTAGAAATATTGGAACCATCGGTTATATACGAGGCAAAGGACGGTAAATATGGTGAGGATGGTAGTGAGACGTTTGATGCTTTCAAAGCAAAGGAAGCGGAAAACAAGGAACAGGCTTCAGCTACATTCTCCAACAGTCTTGGCGATTTGAAAAAGAACATAGAGTATCTGATAGGCATGGAACGCCAGTCGGGAAGCATGGATGTCATTACTCCGCTCTATGTGTCTCGTATGCTGAATGTACCTTTGGAAGAGGTGGAGAAAGTGATGAAGGAGATTTGAATGTGGTAACATGACAACATACAAGCAGCCAGAAAAGGAAAAATCAAGAGAATTAATATGGAGTCATGCTGTTGAGAGTATAACCTCAAAAAGATATGATAACAGAATTCTAAATGCTACATATATGGAGCATTTATGGTTATATTGTCAACAGCAACTAAATGAAAAACTCGATATTGAAGCTTTTGTGAGATGGAAAGAATATGCCGACATTTGTTATGGGGAAAGGAGGCCAGAAGAACTAAAAGTAGCCTTCTTTTGTGGTAATGAACCAGATAATGATGTCAAGCATCTTCTACAATTGGGTATCAGAATAGAAAACATCTACGCCTTTGAATGTGATAATAATTCTTTTAAAGAAGCTGTAAAATCCTTGCACAACTCATATCCTTTACTTAAAATATATCGTGGTAAAATAGAAGATTATGCGGAATTGCAGAATGTGAAATTTGATATAATCTATCTTGATTTCACGGGATCCTTACTCAAAGAATATAAAACAGTAGTAAAGATTCTTGATTTAAATGCTTTATCTGAGATGAGTATTCTTGCTGTGAATACAACATATTCTGATCCTACGGAAGATAATATTTGTTTTCTATCTAATTTCTTTTATAACGACACGTTCTTTGAAATGTCTGTCTTAGATGGAAAAGATCCTATTAGAGAAAATGGAGACATTTGGTTTTGTAGGATTGAAGGATGTGATGCTATGAATATTGGCAGCATGGAAGAGATGGCAAACTATATTAGAGAGAATTTTGATTATGCCTATTCAGCTTTTCAATCTGCGTTTATTCTTGATTATTCTAATAGGTACAAACCTTTTTATGAGGTGTTTAAGAAATCCATGTTATCTAATAGGCTTATAAAAGGAGGCTTTCTTCAAAATATTAAGGATTTTAATACGACTTATCATCACCCACTAGAACAGGAGTATTTTGAGGATGGTCAAAGATTGGCTTCTTCTCAATTTATAGCAGATAATTTTATTGAAAAGACAGAGAATGGAGGGCGTATTTCAAGGCTTGATGCACTAAGAGTTGCAGAAGTTTTCCTTCAAACACCTTACAAACATTTTATTACAGATTATTCAAAACTACAAGAAGGGGAAAAACAGAATGATTTCGATAGTGGTGAAATGGCTAATGAAGATACTATTGAAATAGATTTCAAACAGATATTAACAGATGAGGTTAGAGAAGTAATTGAACATTTGGATAAATGGTTTCATGGGAAGTATCGCTTTTGTGATTTACCTATGGAACATTTGTGGTTGGAGTTGCTTCTTTATCAATTCGGTCATCCATATCATACAAATGTAGGCAATCATAAACGTTATTCTTATAGAGCTAAAACAAGAAAAATGTGTATAGACATATTTACTCTTGATAAATGTCGCGCATTATATGATTGGATGCCAATGCTTGAATATTTTATTCATGATATGCAAGATAATAATAGGCAAATGATAACTCGTATGTGTATTGATGCTATTGACAAACAATTACTACACATAGTTGATGAAATTTATTATGGGGCAGCTCTTGTTGGCATAAACGAATTTGATTGGTCTAAAAATTTCGTCCTTCCTAAACGAGTTGATTTGACTAATGCTCCTACCCATAACAGTTCACAAGGGTTAATATTAGGTTGTATAAAGAATGCGATTTCCAATAGGTAGGATGGATAAGATAACTACTATCTATGTTTCTCGTGTGCTGAACGTTCCACTTGAGGAAGTGGAGAAGGTTATGAAGGAACATTAATAATGTATATACCCCAGTTCGGGATAACCGAGTGTTTTATACAATATAAATGCAGCGTGAAAACGCCTCCTCCCCATACCATTAGGAGTGGGTAATAACAGAAGGCTGAAAGAAGTTGTTTTGCCCTTAGAATAGTGACAGCTGTTTGGTGTCTTCGATGCAGTATCCTTGCCATGCCTTTGGCTTGTTATCAAAGAAACAATATGCTCCCAAGGCAGAAATAAGGTTCATGATAAAGTTGCTTACAGATCTGTGACGCGAGTGTACAATCTGTGCCGTATTCTTCAGTATGTCGTTAATGGTTTCGATAATAATTCCCTTGAATACCTTATTGGCATATCTCTTGAGATTATGGCATACGGGTATCATCGTGGAATCAACGAATGTTATGTGTTATGCCAGTACATCTTCCGAAAGCCCCCAGATTAAGGAAGAACATGAGCTGGAAGAACACGCGGCTTTCCAACTCCACAAAGCGGTTGTACGACACAGCTTTCGGAAAATAAGACTTCATCGTACCCTTAATGAAGAACAGGTAGTAGTGCTTGAAATTGCGGAATGTACCGAAATGGAAATACAACAGAATCGTCATTATTTCACTGTCTGACAACGATGCTGCACGCCGTCTACGCTTCACTCCGCTATTGTCTTCCAGCAAATTTCCTGCATTTTCTGCATCAAAATGTTTGCAAAACTCGTCTATAAAACAAAATAATTCTGTAACTTTGTAATCGGTAGTCATATTAAATATTTTTGTAACTGTTTGATTTTCACCTATAAAGGCACAAAATATTTATGAGACTACCAACTTTTTATGAACAAAATCTTATCCCGAACTGGGGTATGTATATGACTAATATTTAGACAGGAATAAAAGAGCCTGAGAGATAAACTTTTGCACCGTCAGTCGTAGATTTGACTGATGTTCTTCAGTTTTGGAGAATAAACAATGTTTAGACGTTCACGCCATCGCTTTCGCCTTGTCGCGTGTGAAATAAAGAAGAGAAATCTCGAAGGCTCTCTTTTTAAGTAAAAGGAATAATTATGGATGATAGGATAATCAGAAAAAGGATAAGTACCATGACAACGTCAAGGGATTTACACAGTGTTCTTAATGTCATTAAACAAAATATGGCGAAAGAATATGGTGTTGAATACTATCCAATTTCTTGGGATGACTATTGCTATTTCTCCTCACCGAGAAAATCTGTCCGTAATTATGTCTCTTTCGAAATTCCTAAGAAATCTGGAGGCTATAGACATATATCAGCTCCAGTAAGAGGATTGAAAGAGATACTGAAATGTCTGAACTATTTATTGGAATTGATATATTATCCTAAGGACAATGTTACTGGATTTGTTCGTGGTAAGTCTATAGTTGATAATGCATCACCTCATATAGGAAAGAATTACATATTTAATGTAGACCTACAAGATTTTTTTCCAAGCATAGATCAAGCAAGAGTATGGAAAAAACTACAATTACGACCTTTATGTCTGACTAAAGAGGTTGCAAGTGCTATTGCTGGTCTTTGTTCTATGGAGATTGAAGACGAGAAAGGAAATAAAAGATACGTCTTGCCACAAGGAGCCCCTACGTCTCCGATGTTATCGAATATTGTATGTGAACGTTTGGATTGGAAACTCTCAGGTGTAGCACGACGGTTTGGATTGACTTATACACGTTATGCTGATGATATAACATTCAGCAGTATGCACAATGTATATCAACACGATGGAGATTTCTGTAAAGAACTACGCCATATCATCGAAGATGAACATTTTACTTTAAACACATCAAAAGTAAAGTTACAAAAGCGTGGAGGGCATCAAGAGGTTACGGGGCTTGTAATCAGTGATAAGGTGAATGTACCTAAAGCGTATGTAAGGGAGATTCGGTCACTGTTATTTATGTGGGAATGCTTTAGTTATGCGGTTGCAAGTCAAAAATATGCATTGTATCATAATGCATATGTAAAACATAGGACGTATGGTGAGTTCGTTTCATTGGAAAATGTTCTTGATGGAAAAATTGAATATTTGAAAATGATAAAGGGATGTAAGAATCCCTTGTATATGTCTCTGCGTTCACGATTGGACAAACTGTTAGGAAAAGGCACGAAGAAGAATATTGATTGTGAAAATATAATAGAGGAAGGAAACAAGAGGGAGGTCAAGAAACATGATATTGAGGCTACATATGAAGTCTTGCATTTATTTGAAGAACCAAATGGATTAAAATTTTTGACTCATGATTTTCCTGATGCAAGTTGGACAATAGATAAACTTCTCAAGCAATGTAGGACCGTTTTTAACGAAGAAGCAAAGGGACATCCCAATATACCACAGTCCCTATACAGTTTAGTGCATACTTTTATGTCTGGTGTCAGTAACAATATAAAAGGATGGCTTGATTATGACGGGAAACTACATACGGAGACATGGAATGATTGGGAAAAATTGGAAGAACATCCAATTAAACGGCATGGAGGCATAATTGACATATTCAGAAATACAATAAGAGTAAGATCGCCCAAGCTGTTTGATTTGATAAAATATATAGAAGGACAGTATACACAGTTTGTATTTGAATATGATTCAAAAGAATTAATAAAAGCAGACTTTTATACAAATGTATATATTTTGCGCTGGTGTATGGCGCGTGTGTTGTCAATATTTTGCCAGTATCAAGAATATAAAAATATACATGTTTCATGCTCCAAAAAAACAATGAATGGATGGATTGTTTATGCAATTCAGCTTACACAAATCGGGTCGTTCCCGTCAGTAGATATTAATGATGCCATAAAAAGGTTGAGTGAAGATGCAGGTGACTTGGGGGTTATAAAAGATAAAATGCGAAGTTATTGTGACTGGTCAATTATATCTAAATGGAATAGTGAAAATCTGCGTTGGAATATCTTAAAACGAGATGATGAGAAAGAAGTTGAGAAGATAGAGGAATCTGCGATAGGTTTTACTCATGAGTTCATTTTCTATAAAACTAAATATAACAATTAAATGATGGAAGAGAAAGAGTATATCTACATTATAGATGACAACCAATTTGGTGAATTGACAAACGCTTGTCAGTACATTGAAACTGGTATTTATGATGATGTTATAAGATGGGTGAAGCCATGTAAAGAAACTAAAGTTGAGGACTTTAAAGATGCTGCATGTATTTGCTATCATTCGTCTTTGTCAATAAATGACAACGGAAAATGGAAAAGTGCTTCTATATTGTTGTCAGATTTAGAGGATATGGTTGGTGACATTCCTCTGGTTAAATACTCTAAAGGTTGTAGCTTAGTTAATTTTGAACGAGAATTTCAAGTAGTATACGAAATGCCTAAAGAGTTGTTTTATAGACGATTGAAACTTTTTATCCAGCACTATAAAGATAGTGCTGATATAGACTTAAATCTATTACTAGATGACCAAATCAATATGAGTGCTCCCGACAACATTGTTGTATTTGGCAAAAAGGAGAAGTTCTGTAATTGTTATTTGTTGAAGGAGGCGAACAATTGTAAATACCATCAAATTATTGTCGATACGAACATTGATGTGGTCATTAAGTCTTCATTAGATTTAACGACAGACACCATTATTATAGATTTGGATGAATATGGTATACGTGGTATGCAACTGGCTTATACTCTTAGGCTGATGTGTCCACAGTTGAAATATGCGATACTATCACGAATCATAGGTGTAACAGACCAACCAATTTCAGTTTTTTATCAATATTTCCCCTATTCGCAGATTTTGCAAACAGAAGGCTTTGCTCTCTGCCAGATTGAAGACTTAGATGCGACATTGACAAATACAGTTGTACTGACTTGTGAAACCTATGAAAGTGGTTTTCTGAACAGAATTCACGTAAAAGAAGATGCGACATACGGACATCATTCGTTGGCAAACGAATGGGGATTGATGGCTCTCAATCGCTTTGTATCGAAAGATCCAAATCGTATCTCTGAGATACTGCGAAAAGCAGAAATGAATTTGTTTTTCAGATATTCTATAATAAAAAATTTGGATATACGTGATGTGTTGGAAGATACGTCTGACAATGATAAAAAGGATACCAATCTTATACCTAAGCAAGAGAAACAAAAAGGAGGAAAGTATCTGCTGATTGACGACAAAGGAAATGAAGGTTGGAAAGAGGTATTGAAGTGTTGTGTGAGAGACGTAGAAGCATTTGATGTTCACGACAAAGAGACAGCATCGTATAACGCTCTTCCAAAGGCCATTAGGGACAAACTGAAAGAAGGTTATTATGATGTGATATTCTTGGATTTGCGTTTGATGGCTTGTGAGGAGAATAAGGATTTAAATGTGATGGAATTCTCAGGAATGAAAGTTTTGCAAGGTATCAAACAGGCCAATCCTGGAAATCAAGTGATAATATTCACGGCTTCCAGCAAATCATGGAATCTGAAAGCTCTAATCGATAATGGAGCAGATGAATATTACTTAAAAGAGTCGCCGCTATTTCATTTTTCCAAAGAAGAATCAAGAGAAAACGCAATGCATCTCGTAAAAACTATAGGATATTGCTATCGCCGAAGTTACTTACGTGAGAGTTACAGCTTGATGGAGAGCATAAAGAAAAAGATTAATGCATCAGCTCGATTGAATGAGAACAATAGAAACGAAACTATCGCCCAATTAGATATGGCCTTTCATCAGCTGTTGAAAATAACTGGAACAAACAATCGAGACAGTTTTGCTTACACCTTTGTGGCTTTTGAGTTCGTCATTCCGTTGTTGTGCAAACATTTGTCAGCAGTAGGAAGTAATACTCCTGAAAAATTTGAGAATCTAATTAATACACAATTAGCTACAAGCGACATGAGGTTAATCAATGATGGGACACAAATGATACAGGCGAGAAATGCGTATATGCATGGGAATAAAATTGCATTAAAGAGTAACTTTTCATTTGTTTTTCATGCGGAAGGAATTTTGAAAATATTGAAATTGTTGGATAAAGTATCTCAATTATTGTAAATACCCCGACAGTAATTTTGAGCTATACTAATATGATTCCTTAAAACTATATTTTGCCTATGAAAGCAGGTATCAAGACATTTCCATGCGGTGATGGAGATTGTATATTTAAAAGAGTATGATTACTCTATTGAAAAATAATCTCAATTCACCACAAGTATTGAGGTTGATAAGCGATTAATTCACTTATGTGGAAAAAGTCGTAGAAAAGAAGAGTAGGACTATCTGAACAGAAGTTATCAACTATATTTCATTTGTATTAAAAATATTTGTTATGCGAATATTAGGAATAACCATACGAAAAATGGACAGTATGATCCAAAAGAATTTATTACCAGGTTGGTTTCCTTTTGGCGATTATCCTATGCCTAAGAAAGATCGCTATGTTTCTTTGGACGAAAGAGATGAAGACCTAAGGCGATCTATCAATGAAAAACTATATGGTATAGATAATTGCCCCCAAATTAGTGTATGCAGCATAGTGGGTAAAAATGGCTCTGGTAAGTCTACACTTTTGGATGTAATGTTTCGCATTATCAATAATATTGCTTACAATTTTCTTATTGAAACTGGAGAAACAGCAATCAAATATGCGGCAGGTGTTAATGCTGATTTGCATTTTGAAGTTGACGGTTCTATCGGATATGTAAGATGTATGAATGAAGAAACAAAGATGTATATAGGTTATGGAATAGATGGTCAACCTAAAGAAATTAAAAATGATGATGCCAATGATTATGTAAAGTTAAGGAATTTCTTTTACACTATAAGTATAAATTATAGCATGTATGCCTATAGCAGCATTGACTACATGCCTAAGGATGATAAAATTTCGAAATGTAGCTCTGGGATAAACGGCAATTGGATAGAAAACCTTTTTCACAAGAACGATGGCTATTTGGCACCTATTGTGTTGGCTCCTCTCCGTGATAAAGATGGAAACATTGACATGGCAAGGGAGAAGAAGTTGGCAAACCAACGATTAATCTCGCTGATACTAATGTTCAAGGCAAAAGGAAGACAATTTATTCCAGGATATGAGCCTTCAAAACTTTTATGGCGATATGATGAGAACTACTTGAAAAAAACAAAAATGCAATTATGTAGTTCAACCAATTTGTCACAAGAAAAACTCAATCGATATTTAAGCGTCTTTACATTGGCATGGAAAGATTATTTCCTTGCTAAGGACATCGATTTATATACAATACAATTAGACACTTTAAAGCACATTGAAAAAGATTGCTTAGGATATTTGGCCTATAAATCACTTAAAATATGTCTAACATATCCCGAATATAAAAGTCTCTATAAGGTAAAACGCAAAGAGAAAAATGGTATAAATGATATTGTGGAGAAGTTGGCTAATACAAAAGACCATATAACCATTAAGATACATCAATGTATTCAATTTGTTTATGGGAATAAATATCGAAAACGTATTGGGAAAACATCCATTTGTCAACTGTTAGATAATTGTAAGTCAATAAAAACATATGACGATATGATGCTATTCCTTCCACCTTCATTTTTCTATGTGAATATTCAGATGGAACGCTCTGGTGGGAAAAAAGAAAGTGTCGAAAATGCTTTTCCTCTGACTTTCTCCAGCACTTTTAATCTCCATGAAACATTTACACTTGAAAGTATGAGTAGTGGAGAACGGCAATTCTTAAATAGTATAAGCTATGCATTGTATCAGATAAAAAATTTGGAGAGTGTGAATGATGGCTATCATAGAGTGCATTATAACCATATTAATATTGTACTTGATGAGGCAGAGCTTTACTATCATCCTGATTACCAGAGGAAGTATATTAAAATGTTGCTAGAAACATTAGGTTGGTGTAATTTTTCTACTGATAAAATTAAAAGTATAAATATCATTATCGTGACACATTCACCATTTATTCTTTCCGATATTGTATCTGAGAATATTTTGTATTTGAATGACGGGCAAGCAAAAAAAGTAAAAGGAAACACTTTTGGAGCAAATTATTATGATCTCCTCTATGATAGTTTCTTCTTTGAGAAAAATTCGATAGGAGAAGTTGCAACACATGTAATTTCTGATATGATAAAGGACCCTGAAACGTTACGCAAAAACAAGTGGATGTTAGATATATTGGGTGATCCAATGATAAAAGGTTATCTGTATAATAAATTAGAAAGCCATGTATAGGATTGAATTTGTAGATATCGACACTAAGCTAAAAGATTTCTTGAAAACTGATGATTTTGAAAACGAAGTAGGACGATATATGCAATCTTTTCTTACCAAACCTGAATGGGAGTATAAATATTGGGGTGATAAGAAAATCAAGCTAAAAGTTGATAAAGATAGTGTTACTTACAGGTTTCTACAGAAATATTCGAGAGGGGACAATCTGCATTATTTATTAGTTGGTGGCTTAAAAAAACAGATGGATATTATCAAAGATGTATATAATGGGGTTCCTAACGATAAACATCCTGCAGGTCCATTCTCAGATGCGTTTATAAGAATCAGCAAAAGAATCAAAGATTATAGAAAAAAAGACAAGAGTTATGACACCAAAGCTCATGATGATTTTAATTCTATAATGCGTTGTATTTTTGAAGATAATATCTATAACAATTCGCAAAATAACCCTCATATAGATAAAGATGCATTTGTGAAAAGGCTTGGACTTCGTGTTTGTCCTTATTGCGGCAGGCAGTATATTTATGGAATAACCCCTGAAAGGGATGGCAAAGGAGTGAAAGTAAAACCACAAATTGACCATTTGTTTCCTAAGAGTATATATCCTTTTTTAGCAATCAATTTCTTTAATCTGATTCCATGTTGTCAAGCGTGTAATCTAGAGCCTGCCAAAGGAGATCAAGATGTGCTGACTCAAACAGTAGATGGAAAGTTGATAATAAACCATCCATATGAATTTGATGATAAATCTCTGACATTTTGTTATAATTTAAAATCTGACGAACTATTCAATGTAGACGATATCGAAATCAATGTGGATTATCATGGAAATAAAATCCTCAAAGATGGCTATAATAAATTGTTTTTCATTGATGAGTACTACAAATATCATAATCAAGAGGCACACGACATATATCTTAGATTGAAAGCAACGATATATGATGGTTCCAAAAAGTCATATGATGCACTTGGGCTTGGAGATGATTTTTGGACACATCTTCCACTCTTCCTATTTGGTTATTCATTAAGAGAAGAAGAGGCTGCTAAGCGTCCATTATACAAATTCAACAAAGATATTTATCACGAGATGATAGATGACTTTCGCAAAGGAAAATTGATTTAGAGTGAGGATATATTCACACATGGTAACTGATAATTATATAAAAACAATTGAAAACATGAACAAAGAAACTCAATCCATCAACCCTAAATCATACCCAACTCCAGAACCTTATTTGAGGACATATCTTCTTTGCACAAACAACAGAATATATCAAACATGCACAAAGACTCATTCGATTTCGTCTACAATGCCGAAGGCGATTATTACGATTTCGATGTAGACAAGAAAATACAGAAAGTCGTAGAAGAGCTGAAGGCATTGCCTCATGACGTACTAATCCGCTATCTAGAGGTGATAGAGCCGAGCGTGATATTTGAGGCGAAAGATGGCGCTTATGTTAAAAAATAGTAATAGCTTGTAGGTATATGTGGTGGTGACGAAAAAAAATAGTAATTTTGCAGTCTTAAAAACATATATAAAGGCTGAAAAGCGTGAAGATAAAGGAAGTAATTGCTGCCCTTGAACAGTTCGCGCCTCTGCCCTTGCAGGAAGGCTGGGATAATGCCGGCCTGCAGGTAGGATTGACAGAGGCGGACGTATCAGGGGCATTATTGTGTCTGGACGTTACGCCCCAGATTATTGACGAGGCCATTGCCTCGCAGTGCAACCTCATCGTGTCGCACCACCCCCTCATCTTTCATAAGTTGGCGTGTGTGACTGATGCCGATGATGTGCAGCGTGTGGTGATGCGTGCCATACAGCATGGCATAACCATTGTGTCGATGCACACCAACATGGACAACGCGGTGGGGGGCGTCAACTTCAAGATGGCCGAGAAGCTGGGGCTACACCACGTGCGCCTGTTTGCCACCAAGACGGTAGACGGCGTTGAGTGTGGTTCGGGCGTGGTGGGCGAATTTGAAGAGCCACTGGCTGCCGACGACTTTATCATCTTGCTGAAGCGTACCTTCGGGGTAGAGTGTGTGCAGGCCAACCAGCTGTTGCGTCGCCCCATTAGTCGTGTGGCATTGTGTGGCGGAGCAGGGGCCTTCTTGTTGCCTCAGGCTGTGCAGCAAGGTGCCGACGCCTTTATAACGGGCGAGATGCACTATCACGAATATTTTGGTCACGAGCAGCAGATACAGATTGCTGTGATAGGCCACTACCAAAGCGAACAATATACAAGCGAAATATTTAAGTCAGTTATTGAGGAGAAGTGTCAGGGCGTGCGCTGCGTGATTGCTCACACCGACACCAACCCCATTATTTATCTTTAAGAATCACAATATGGCAAAGAAAGATCCTACAGAATTGTCGGTAGAAGAGAAGCTGAAGACGCTTTATCAGCTGCAAACCACCTTGTCGGCTATCGACGAGAAGCGTGCCCTGCGTGGCGAGTTGCCCCTTGAGGTGCAAGACCTGGAAGACGAGATTGAAGGTCTGCACATTCGTGTTGAGAAAATTCAGCACGAGATAGCCGAGTTTCAGGATGCTGTGGCACAGAAGCAGAACGAGATTGAGCAGGCTCAGGCCAGCGTTGACCGCTATAAGATGCAGCTGGACGACGTGAAGAACAATCGCGAATATGACACGCTGACCAAGGAGATTGAGTTCCAAAGCTTGGAGATTGAGCTGTGCAACAAGAAGATACGCGAGGCTCTGGCTAAGGTTGAAGACAAGAAACGCGAACTGCAGCACACCAACGAGCTGATTGACGACCGTCAGACGGCCCTGAGCGAGAAGAAGAACGAGCTTGACGAGATTATGCTCGAAACTCGTGAGGAGGAAGATAAGCTGAAGACTCGTGCTAAGGATTTGGAAACAAAGATTGAGCCGCGTTTGCTCACCAGCTTCAAGCGCATACGCAAGAGCGCCCGCAACGGTTTGGGCATTGTGTATGTGTATCACGATGCTTGCGGTGGCTGCTTTAACAAGATTCCGCCACAGCGTCAGCTCGACATCAAGATGCACAAGAAGGTTATCGTGTGCGAATATTGCGGACGTATCATGATTGATCCTGAACTGGCTGGCGTAAAGGCTGAGGCCGTTGAGGTGGAGGATAAGCCCAAGCGTAAGCGCGCTATTCGCAAGACGAAGAAGGATGCTGATGCTGAGGATTAATTTTTCTCACACAGCGGTTTAACGAAAACTGGTGCCCATACGGGGCCATGATATAAGAGAACGCAGGTAAAGCTATGCTGGCTTTACCTGCGTTTTTTGTTTTTTAAGCGAACACAGATTGAGCAGATTGAACGGATGTTACGCGCGTTATCATGGAGTATGGGTTACGTTGTTTTCTCTTACGATTAGACGGTGAATAAGTAATAATTACATTAAATTGTAAATAAAATTTGTATATTAAAGATAAATTGTATACTTTTGCTGTCTCGTATATAGCGAACACAATAGCCCTATGATAGGGGGCTGTAGCATCATTAACTGTAACAAAATAATTGAAAAACATTATAAATGATTGTTTGTTTATGAAGAAAATTTACAAGAGATTAGTGACATGTTCACTTGCTGTGCTGGCTATGTGGCCCGCCACAGCGGTAAAAGCACAGACCGAGGCCGAAAAGGGGCAGACCTTTTACGCCTATCGTGTAGACCAGTTGAAGAAAGATGACAAGGGCTTTAGTGAGCCATCGGTAATTGGCTGGGTATCGTTCAACACCAGCGACACCAGTAAGGTGACGCTACTGAAAAAATATACAGGCATGTATGACATGGAAAAGGTAGGCGCTGGCGAGTATCTCGACGGCAAAATCTACACCTATGGCTATCAGTATGATGCTTCTGATTATGATGAGGCCTACCAGTCGACACGCTACATAGTGTATGATGCCGAGACCTTTACGCCCCTGAAAACCATCGACCGCTATGGCGAGCGCCGTGTGTCAGATATGACCTACGATTATACCACCAATACAATGTATGCGTTGGCAGAGGATAAGGTGACGACCGACCGCGAACTTCAGATTACCAGTCTTTATATCGTAAACACCGAGACGGGCGAACTGACCCGCGTGGGTGGCACGGGCGAGCTGTTAGGCATTAATGGCTACGGCAAAGTGGTAGACGACAACCTGGTGACGCTGGCTTGCGACAAGAATGGCGACCTATATGCTATGTCGGCCTACCGCCACTTTTATAAGTTAGATAAGTTTTCGGGCAAGGCTACCGAGATAGGTAAGGAGCACAAACTGGCTGTAGAACCATTCTTCCAGTCGATGGCCTTTGGCGCTGACGGTGTGCTCTATTGGACGCAGCACACAGCGCACCCTTATGGCTGGCTCACCACTATCGATACCGCCACAGGTGTGCCCACCAGAATAGGCACGTTGGGCGACAACGACAAGCTAACCTGCTTGTTCCAGAAACGCAGTCTGGTAAAGACCTTCCCGCTGGCCGCTACCGACCTGAAGGCGGTGAACGATGAGGTGAAGCACAATCAGGTAACGCTGACCTGGACGCTGCCCACCAAAAACTATGATGGCACCGACGCTAACCTGACGGAGGTGCGCGTATATCGTCTGGGCACGGCCGAGCCTATTGCTGTGTTAGGCCCCGATGCCACAACATTTGTTGACGAGCACTCGGACAATGGACAAACGGCCTACGAGGTGGTAGCGGTAAATGCTACGGCCCCTGGCGTGCCTGCCACCGTGAGCCTCTTTGCCGGCTACGACCAACTGGTGGGCGTGAACGACCTACACGCGGTGAAGAACGATGCTACCAACGAGGTGAGCCTGTCGTGGACGAAGCCTACGCTGACGGTGAATAATGAGTATGCCGACTTCGACAACATTGTATATAATGTGTATCGTGTAAATCTGCTCACACAGAAGTATGAGCAACTGTCAGCAAACCAGAAGGAGCTTACCTTTAGCGAGGTGGTTACGGCCGAGGGCATCTACTGCTATGTGGTAGAGGCTGTTAGCGGTGGCGTGATAGGCTTGGGTGCCAAGACCGAGAATGTGTCGATAACCGAAACTAAGGTGCCGCCCTTTACTGCTAAGTTTGAGAAGAAGGGCAACGGCGATGGTCTGTTCTGGACAGCGGCCAATGCTCCGCATAAATATGGTGCTGGCTGGTCGATATCAAGCTATGTAGATAAAAACTTTGATGGCTACTATGCTCGCTTGTATAAGGCTTCGGGCAGCGAAGTGCTGAACGACTGGTTAATCTCGCCGCCCATAAAGATGGAGAAGGGCGAATATAACCTCTCTTATTATGGCAAGGGTTCTGAAAAGGATAAGTGGAGTTGGGCTGTGATGCTGGGCACCGATGGCAATGACCTCACCACCTTTACTACCGAGCTCGACCGCCACGAAGACGAGATTGTGTTTGGCGATAAGACGTTGCAAGGTGGATGGAAACAGGTGTGCAACAAAAACTTCACCATCACCACCTCGGGCATCTATCATATCGGCCTCTACGGTTTTACTAAGGAGGGCTCTTACATCTCGCTTTGCATTGATAACCTGAGCATTACGCCTGTAACTGATGGCATAAGCAGTGTGAAGAATACAGCGGCTGCTAAGCTTACCTTCAATAATGACGTGGCCGAGGTGTCAGGCGGTAAGACGATTAAGCAGTGGATGGTGTATAACGCTCAGGGTCAGCAGGTAATGCAGGGCTTGGGTAACGGAACGGCTAATGTGCAGATTGGCCTCTCGGCTCTGAACCACGGTCTCTACATCGTGAGCGTTACTACTACTGATGGCGCTGTGCAGACATTGAAACTGAAGAGATAAGATTTTATAAACAACGTTCATAAGGCCGACTGTATGGGGATGTTCCTCGTGCAGTCGGCCTTTTTGTTTTTAGGTTCATCCAGAATTTGGAGCGATAATCCTTATCTAAGTATATATAGTATATGATATTCTAATAGCTTGCGAACATTTAGCTGTTTTTTATGTTTATCACCCTTCAAGTAGGACGGTGGCCTCCGTGCCCCGTCCTCCAGCACCCAGCACTGCTAAATAGATAACGTTACTATAAAACGAGAGGTAATGACTCGTAACCTCATTGGGGCGGGAGGACGGGGCACAGAGACCACCGTCCTACTTGAATCATTCATGGAAAATGTATGCTCATTCGCGTTTTTAAAAAACGTGAATGGCGCAAAGATAGATAAATGTATATTTATGCAAAAATAGCAGGGTTTTGTATATTTATACATCTTCGATATTTTACATTGCTTAACAAAAGATTTGTTAATAATCTAACAATCGCGTTTCGTTTTACTTATTTTGCTTACACTTTTCAAAGTTGATACTTCTTATTTGGGAAAGCATGGGTTTCAGAGGCTGAAATCAAGGCTTTCAGACTGTAATTTGATGGCTTTCTCATCACGCTTCGCTTTTTGTATATTTATGCAAAAAGTGTGGCCCGATTTTTGGGGGGCTTTGCGCAACGTTTTTTTGAGCAATTGCTTATGGTATTGTAAGTTTTGTTGTATCTTTGCACTATATAAAAATGACAACACTCCAATGGCATTTGAAACAGAAATAAAAGAATACGAAAGTCTGAGAAAAAAATATCAGACGATGGTAGTGAAGAAAATGGATGAAGAAGAGTATTTGAAATACAACGAAATACTTTTCTCTACCCATTCGTGTGCCATTGAGGGCAACTCTTTTTCGGTAGACGATACGCGAGAACTGAAAGAGAAGGGCTTGGGGATGATTCCTGCAGGAAAAACCTTGTTCGAGGCTTTTGAGATGCTCGACCATTTCAATGCTTACGAGTATGTGACGAAGAACACGCAGCATCCGCTGGATGAGGACTTTTTGAAAGGAATAAACAGGCTGGTGACGCTTCATACACTTAGCTATCGTGTGTCAGATGCTACGCCAGGCGAATATACCACTACCGATATGGCCGCGGGCGACACCGTGTTTGGCGACCATGAAGAGCTGATTGAGCGTGTGCCACATCTGCTGGCCTCTACCGAGCGTGCTATCGTTGCAGCTGCAATTCATCCTGTGGTGTTGGCTGCGCGTTTTCATGGCTTTTACGAGTATCTACACCCGTTTCGTGATGGTAATGGCCGTACGGGGCGTCTTGTGAGCAATTATATCTTGTTGCGCTGTGCTCATCCGCTGATTATTATCCCCTCCGACTGTCGTCAGGAGTATATCTCTTCTTTGAAGAAAATACGCACTGAGGCTACTGATGAACATCTTATCAGGTTTTTCTTCAAAATGGCGGTTCAGCGCATGAAGGGGGAGATTGAACAAAAAGAGACAAACACACAGCGTTTCAGAACTTTCGTGTTTTGAAACACTACGCATTTGTCTCGGCTCTTTCTTTATGCTTCGGGGCGTTACAGGCCGCGCGCCTTGTATATCACTTCTTTGGCCTCGTTTATCTCTTGAAACTTCTTTTCGGCTGCCTTGCGCACATCTTCGCCCAGGGTGGCCACACGGTCGGGGTGGTGCTTTAGCGCCATCTTGCGATAGGCGGCTTTCACCTCGTCGTCGGTGGCCGAGGCGTCAATGCCCAGCACCTTGTAGGCAGCGTCGAGGTTGCTGCAGCCGTTGCTCAGGTTCAGCATCGAGTCGAGGTCGGTGGCCGAGATGCCCATCCATAGGGCTACGTTGTGCAGCGCCTCTATCTCTTCGCTCACCACCACGCCATCGGCCTGGGCAATGGATACTAAGAAATTGAGCAACTGCAAGCGCTGGCTATATTCCATGTTGTCGGCTATCTGTCCGCACACATCGTGTATGTTGCCTGCAAACTGTGGCATGCCCACCTGTTTCTGATACTCAAATAGGCGCATCATAATCTTTTCGCCCTCGCTCACCGCCATCTCACCAAAGTTTTGGCGCAGAAAGCGACGCACCAGCTCCATCTCTGAGTGCATCACACGGCCATCGGCGCGGATGATGTATGATGCCAGCGACAGTAGCGAAAATAAAAACGAGTTGCGCTGTCCTTCATACTGCATGCGTTCGCGCTCCTGCTGGGTATAGTCGGCTTCGTCTTGGCCCGACATGCTTTTTTCCAGCAACCATCCTAACGCAAAGCCTGCAAAGGCTCCAAGAGGGCCTCCCATACAGAAGCCTAACCATCCACTAATCCATTTTCCTAATCCCATATTGTTTTCTTTTCTTTAATTATAATATTATTACCCACTTTCTTGCCACTTTTCAGCATTTACAAAGCCGAGTAGGGTGGTATCTCTTTTAAAAAGTGATAGGTGTTGTTTTCATAATCCATCTTGCAACAATAATGTGTTATGCCGTTGCTCACCATCAGATAGTCGACGTGTAGCAGTATGTTGTAAGCGGATATCTGCTGAAACACGCGCTGCGTAATCTTTATTGACGGCGCTTTGTATTCGATGATGACGCGGGGCTTCAGCTCGCTGTCGTATAGCACCGTGTCGGCTCGTAGGCGTTTGTTGCCACACTGTAGGGGCGTTTCGTTGGCGAGTAGGGAAGAGGGGTAGCCTTTATGCTCAACCAAGTAGTGGATGAAATGCTGGCGAACCCACTCTTCGGGGGTCAAGGCAACGAATTTTCGGCGCAAGATGTCTAATATCTTGGGCTTCTCTGGGGTGCCCGACAATTTTATTTCAAACTGAGGTAGATTTAATTGAATCATTTTTCGTAACTTTGCTGTGCGCCTGTTTTTGGCTTATGCAAAGATAGCGCTTTCTTTCTTGAACGAAAAAACATTTTTAATATAATAAGTTAATATGGCAGAAAAAAAAGTGGCACTGACATACGACGCGGTGATGCGACAATTGAAAAGCGGCATCTATAAGCCCATCTATATCTTGATGGGCGATGAACCGTATTTCATTGATAAGATATCCGACTACATTGCCGATAATGTGCTGCAACCTGATGAGCAGTTCTTCAACCAGGATGTGGTGTATGGCCCCGACGTAAATGTGGCAAGGGTGGTAGAACTAGCAAAGGGGTATCCCATCATGCCGGCTACCCGGCGTGTGGTAATTGTAAAAGAAGCACAGGCCATGAAACAGATTGAACAGCTGGAACAGTATCTTACCAAGCCAGCCGAAACAACAATCTTGGTACTGTGCTATAAGAACGGAACTATCAACGGAAGATCGAAGTTGGTGACGAAGGCAAACGCTCTTGGCGTGGTGCTTGAATGTAAGAAAAAAAGAGAAAATGAGTTGCCCGCTTTTATCGAGTCGTATCTTAAAACACAGCATGCGGCTATCGACCCGAAGGCGGCTGCCATGATTGCTGATCATATTGGCTCTGACCTGCATCGTCTGGTGTCTGAACTCGACAAGGTGCTGATAGCGCTGCCTAACGATAATAGGAGAGTGACGCCCGAAATAGTGGAGCGACAGATTGGCGTAAACAAAGATTTTAATGCCTTTGAGCTGAAAAATGCTATTGTGCAGAAGGATGTGTACAAAGCAAATCAAATAGTAAATTATTTTGACAAAAATCCAAAGGCTGGAAGTATCTATTCTTTCCTGCCTCTGCTGTTCTCTTACTTCCAGAACCTCATGATGGCGTTCTATGCACCTAACCGAGCCAGTGAACAGGCGGTGGCAGCACAGCTCGATTTGAAGTCGCCGTGGGCCGCACGCGACTATATGACGGGCATGAGAAACTATACGGCAATGAAGACGTTGCTCATTATAGACAAAATAAGAGAAATTGATGCCAAAAGTAAGGGTATTGACAACGTTCATACCTCTCCTGGCGACCTAATGAGGGAGCTTTTGTTCTTCATTTTGCACTAAAAAGGGGCGTTTTGGCCCTCTTTTTTATCTCTTTCAACATTTCTCGATGACCTTATTTTTAGGCTTAACTTGCGTTGTAAAAGCAAGTTAAGCCTTTTTTAACCCCCTCATTTTTCGTCTTGAATTTCGTAGCGCGGGTTCTCGTTCAAAAAGTGAAAAAACACGTTGTTTTTTGCCTGTTTCGTCGTCTTCTAATTTACAGTTAACATCTGTTTGCATCTATGTTTGTTTAGTTCTCATTTGTAAAACAATATACAAATGAATATACAAACACATATTTAGATTATTGATATGAAGATGTAAACCTCTTAAAATACACAAATATGTATATCAAAATCGAAATATCTGAATATGCAAAGCAAGATAAATGAATATGCAAAAAGACAGTGTGGTAAATATGTTATTGAAAACCACTATGTTATAGTGAATATCTAAACCGATACAACGATTTTTATGCATAAATATGTTTCTTGATATGCAAATAGCTGTGGCTTTATATGCTTTAGACGTTATATAAAGTATTAATTATAAGGATAATAACACAAATATGCAAAGTTTTGCTTATACGTGTTTTATAGGATGTGTATTGCTTATTGTATAGGAATGGCATCGCTTTCTCATTCGTAAATATTAATTTGTAAAAGTAGACGTGATTTTTATTTTGATTTTAAAATCTAAAAAATTTACACAAATGTTGCGTGTCTCGTTTTTTATGTTTACTTTTGTAAAGTAATAGAAAATGTGGTTTTTGCCACCTAAACAGTACATATTATGAAAGATCGTATAAGAAAAGTGATGGAAAGCCAGAATATGACGCAACAAGAATTTGCCGATTTTGTTCATATCTCTCCGGCTTCGTTGAGTAGTGTCTTCACAGGACGCACCCGTCCTACCCTCGCTATCGTCGAGGCTATCAAGGGTGCCCTCCCTGATATCTCTACCGACTGGCTGATGTTTGGCAGCGGAAATATGTGGCTCAGCGAGAATACCTATTATAATAATGTGTCTGCGGGCGCCGAACAGGGCGAGACGGAGGGCGGTTCTTCTGTGTCTAACCCACCCCATCGTGATATGGGAGGGGGTGCGTCGGCGGTGCTCGATTTCGGTGGGGCGCTCCCTGCTGGTTCTGCTTCGCCTTCATCTCCCTCTAATGGCTCGTATATGCCACAATCGGGTGTTTCAGATATTCGGTTTATGGACAACGTGGTAAAAAATAATGACATAAAACAGCGTACGATAACTGAGATACGTATCTTCTTTAGTGATCAGACATGGGAGACGTTCGTGCCGAAGAAGTGATTTACTGTAATCGCGAAACTGCTGATCATCGGTTGGTTCTTTGCTTGTCACCTTGATATATTGTCCTCTCTTTTATGTCTTCGGTATCATCGTCACACCTTAACATGATGATATCTGTATGCTTCCTCATGGTGTTTCTGTTTCGTTATGCTGCCTCTCGCTACGCTGATGTGTTGATAGGAATGTAAAAGGCATTGATGAAAATAACGAAATATTGTCAATATATTTTACCAAGAATAAGGGTGGCAAAGCATCCTCCAGCACCCAAATAAACAGCCCCTCCTCCGCGCCGCCATTCGGTGGCTTCCCACTCCCCGTTGGAGAGGGGAGTGAATAGCCTTGCAAACCATAGTCGGGCGGTGGTGTAGTTATATGAAGGGTGAAGAGTGAAGCGTGAAGAACGAAGCCTTCTTGTGATAGGCGAGTCAAATCAAAGTAGGACGGTGGTCTCCGTGCCCCGTCCTCCAGCACCCAAATTAAACAGCCCCACCCCCAACCTCTCCCCGCTGGAGAGGGGAGTGAATACCCTCACTTCTTGTTGGAGGACGGGGCACGGAGACCACCGTCCTACTTTAAGAGTGCATCTGCTATCTGTGTTCGCCCCTTTACACCTACGCGCTCGCGCGTAATAAAAACAATGTGTGCGCCCACAAAACGCCGCATATTATGCAAACAATTGTTAAAATCTACATAAATATTGCATTTTTCTTTGCTAAAGTCTTGCATGGTATCAAAAAAAAACATACCTTTGCATCCGCTTTCAAGAACGAACGCTATAAGCCAAATGAACAAAATGAAGCTTGCTTCGATTTTGTCATGGCGAGCGGTCGAATTAAACGAACGACATCTAAAGCAAACGCTAAGATAGTTGTAAGTAGTTGAGAGTAAAAAGAAAGAGTTCTTTGAAAAAGATTTACATAAAGACAGAGAAGTAGTACAAGAAGCAAGCATTGCTGTTACTGTTAACAGAAATGTTTGGGTAAAAAGAAAACCAGTCAATTTGCTTCGATAATAAGGATACTCATCTTGAACACAGAGACAATTCGCTACACCTTATATTATATATAGGGTATTAGTAAATAGAAAATATTTT
>OHKP01000346.1_pt1 | contig 28411 bp, 25 predicted proteins | sample 1568861 | NCBI WGS metagenome assembly OHKP01 (sample SAMEA3879524, study PRJEB24766) | human gut metagenome | biome: human-associated habitat; feature: feces | place: USA | collected 1985/1987 | reverse complement strand
CCACCCTTTGAAAAGCGTGGACGTAAACTTTGATTTTGTGCAACTTTTTTCAATAATATACTTTTTCGACAGACTGTGGTGTTTAGTATTAGACACTTTACATCGGTTTGTCAAACCCGTTTTCACTGTAATTACACATTTAATTGCACGATTTCTATTGAAATTTCGCGACTTATGTGGTATAATTTACTTTAAGTGTAAGTATGTCAGGACTACAAAAGGAGCTTTATTTAAATGGCAGAGAAATTTATCCAATTTGCGGTGAGGGACAGCAACGATCTTTACAAGCTGGAGCTTTGCAAGACCTTGCTGCATTTCACCGAATTTGATTTCACATATTTCTGGGAAAGATGCATGGACGCAGGCAGAGCCGCAAAAAAATCGGGGCATCTCCCTGCAAGCACGGTTTCCAACGCGAAGTCCGTTATTTCTGCTGCGCACCCTTACATTGAAGCCATGATCGGTGCGGATTACTCCGATATCGTGACCGACTGCATCATTGAATACATCTGCCACTCCGAACGCATCAGTCTTGACGAGCTTTGGGTCCGCTGCATTTCGCCCAAGACGAAATACGAAGAGGCCATTTTCAACCGCATTTCCATGTTCAAATCGGGCAAGGCTTCAAACGGCTGGACAAACATTGTCCGCTTACAGGAATATGCGCAGAACAAGCTCGCTTTTATCTATGACACGAACGAGGACAAGACCGTTGACCCTGCGCAGGTCTTAAAGGTACGAAAGGAATATTTTGACGTTTCCTATTCCGTTGCCGCCAACGAGCTTGGAATGGCCGGTAAAAATCTTCCGTCCGTTTCCGTATGCAACCCCGGTTTAACGCCGACTGCCGCTTTTATGAATGCAAAGGTCGCAAAGGCTGTTTACCGCCGCTTCTCCGAGGCATTCAGGCTTGGAGGAGATATGTCCGTTCCCGAGGGAAAAAACTGCGAATACATAAAAGACAAGCTCGCAATGGACGCTTATGATCTCGTCCGCGGAATGAAGCGTCCCGGTGAGCTTGATATGAAATTTGCGCTTGAAGCTATGGAGAACAACCCAGTTGAGGTCTATCTTCCCGACAGCTTCAAGGCTGTGATAGACCTTGAATTTGACCTTATAATGAAAAACGGACTTGCTTTCCGCAGGTGCGAAGAATGTGGAAAATTCTTCGTTGCCGATGACGAAAGCTTCCTCTGCAACCGAATAAACAGTTCGGGCATGACCTGCCGACAGCAGGCTGACGCTCTGAGGACTGCCATTGCCGAGGCGGCGGAAACGCTCAAAGCCGCTGAAAAAGCCGAAGCTGTTCAGACTGCCGAAGAACCCGAGCCGACCGTTCCCGAAGAACCCAAGAAACCAGAACAGATACCTCCCGAGCTTGAAAAGAGAGGTCAGAAGATATACAATGCGCTTTACAAGCGTGTCGGAAAGGCTATGGACGAAAAGGAGTTCCACGAATGGAGCAGATACCTTTCCGATATGAAGAAGAACATCAAGGCCGGCGAAGCTACCGCTGACCAGCTCGGCGAGTTCCTCGATTATTCCGACAGACTTTGCGCCGAGGTGAAAAAGGGCAGAATGACACCGCAGACACAGTTCCGCTACCCCGAAGATGTTGAAAAGTCGGAAAAAATGTCGCCGCAGGAAGCCGTTCAGCCTGCCGCCGCTCCCGAAAAGAAGCCCGAACCTCTTCCCGAGGTGATAAAGGCGGACGCAAGCTCGGTGCGCATCATAAAGCCGTTCAAGCCCGAGACCTTTGACAGCATTGCAGATGCTTTTATGGCAGGAAAATTCGACGATGACGGGGAAGAACCTCCGAAAAAGCCCGAACCCGAGGTCAGGGAGTACAACTGGACGAGAATGACCCGTGAAGAAGCTTACGGACTGAAAAAAGGCGGTGAGAGCGAATGAATTTCATCAACGAAAACGCGGCGATAAACGGACTTGCCGATTATATCGTAAAGAGCGGCGTTTGCCTTTATAACTCCGTAAAATACATCTATTCGCTCGCCGAAAACGAGTTTTACAATGTCGATATAAGGGACATACTGAAAATAATCATCAACAATTTCCCCGAAACCGACGGGATACGCTCGCTCGGACTTCGCATTGACGACTACACCTGCCGCCAGATGCAAAGCGAGGAATACAACAAGGTGCTGCCGCTCATGGTCTACAGCCTTGCGGTGCGGATACCCGTGCTGAAAAACGTCAGAAACGGCGACGACGTTATGACGGACGACCAGCTTTACAGGCTTTACAACGCTGTACTCGACAAGGGCGCGGAGAATTACCGCGAGATAATAACGGAATCGTTCCTCGAAACGAAATATCTCGTGCGAAAGGGGAAAAAGCTGCCGCCTTTCACAGCCGACTGGTTCAAATCGTATATTCTGAGCAGCGTTCCTGCGCTGTCGGTGATAACCAACAAGAATATGTTCCTGCTCGGGTTTGCGGACACGCTTTTTGCTGTCTTTTACACCTGCATGGAGGACGGCTTATCCGAAAAGCTGCTTGAATACGCTGACGAAGCGCAGGCGGCTGACGGGGAATAATTACGGGAGAAGATGACTATGAATAATATAAAGAAAACTGTTTTTCTCTGCGGCTTTATGGGCTGCGGAAAATCGACCGTCGGAAGGCTGCTTGCGCAGAAGCTTGGCTGCGGCTTCACCGATATGGATAATTATATTGTCGAAAAGCAGGGAATGCCCATTCCGCAGATCTTTGCCGAAAAGGGCGAGGATTATTTCCGCGATGCCGAAACGGACGCTGTAAGGGAGCTTTCCGAAAAGGCAGGAGTTATCGCCTGCGGCGGCGGCGCAATGCTTCGCAGGGTCAACGCCGATATCGCAAATTCGGCAGGAACGGTCGTTTTCATCGATGTTCCGTTTGAAAGCTGCTATGCGCGCATTTCGGGCGACAAAAACCGCCCTATCGTTGCGAACAACACCAAGGAGGAGCTTAACCTTATCTATGACGGCAGAGCGCCTATATACAAGGAAAACTCCGCTCTCACCGCAGACGGCAGCGGCAGTCCCGAGGAGATCGCCGAAAGGATAATCAAAGCACTGAAAGACTAACCGAGAGGAAATGAATAAATGAACAAAGTCTATGCACTCGGAGTCGATGTCGGCTCTACCACAGTTAAAACCGTAATTCTTGATGAAAACAAGCAGATAATTTACTCAAAATACGAAAGACATTTTTCCAAAGTAAAGGAAACCGTTAAGTCACAGCTTGAGATCATCGCAAAGGAATATCCCGATGCGAAGTTCAGGCTTTCGATAACTGGTTCGGCAGGTCTCGGACTTGCTACCGCTTCCAAGCTTCCGTTCGTTCAGGAGGTTTTCGGCGCTTTCATTGCGGTTAAGGAAAGCTATCCCGACGCTGATGTTGTTATCGAACTCGGCGGTGAGGACGCAAAGATAATCTTCCTCACGGGCGGCGTTGAGCAGCGAATGAACGGCTCATGCGCAGGCGGCACGGGCGCATTCATCGACCAGATGGCTACGCTCCTCGGCATTACCACTGACGAAATGGATAAGCTTGCGCTCAATGCGGAAAAGGTATATCCTATCGCTTCGCGCTGCGGCGTTTTCGCAAAATCCGATATTCAGCCGCTTCTCAATCAGGGCGCGCGCCGTGAGGACGTTGCCGCTTCTATCTTCCAGGCAGTTGTTGACCAAACCGTTTCGGGTCTTGCGCAGGGCAGACAGATAAAAGGCAAGATACTTTTCCTCGGCGGTCCGCTTTCGTTCCAGATGGGACTTCGCAAGGCTTTCGTAGACACGCTTCATCTTTCCGAAGAGAATGCGATCTTCCCCGAAAACGCACCCTGCTTTATGGCTTACGGCTGCGCACTTCACGCTAACGAAGTTTCGGACGAATACTCTCTCGATGATGTAATTAATAGGATCGAAAATGCCAAGATGACCGATGACATCATCACGGGCGATCCGCTCTTCGCTTCAAAGGAAGAATACAACGAATTCGTTGAACGCCACAAGAAATGCGACCTCGAATATGAGGATATCAGCACTTACGAGGGCGGCGCTTACCTCGGTATTGACGCAGGCTCAACAACGACAAAGCTTGTGCTTATCACTCCCGAGGGCAGGCTGCTTTATCAGCACTACACCTCCAACAAGGGCAGACCGCTTGACGTTATCACCGATAAGCTTAAGGAAATGTACGCTCTTATGGGCGACAGGATAACGATACTTTCCTCCGCCGTTACAGGTTACGGTGAGGATCTCATCAAAGCAGGTGTGGGCGTTGACTTCGGTATCGTTGAAACCGTTGCGCACTACAAGGCTGCTTCATTCTTCAAGCCCGATGTTGACTTTATCATCGACATCGGCGGTCAGGATATCAAATGCTTCAAGATAAAAAATCACGCTATCGACAGCATTATGCTCAACGAAGCTTGTTCTTCGGGCTGTGGCTCGTTCATTCAGACGTTCGCTCTTGCGCTCGGATATGATATTGCAGACTTTGCACAGCTCGGACTTTTTGCAAAGCACCCCGTTGACCTCGGCTCACGCTGCACGGTGTTTATGAACAGCTCCGTTAAGCAGGCACAGAAAGACGGCGCTTCGGTCGAAGATATCTCCGCAGGTCTTTCCTCGTCGATCATCAAGAATGCTATATATAAAGTTATCCGTGCGAAATCCGCAGACGAGCTCGGCGAAAATGTCGTTGTTCAGGGCGGTACTTTCCTCAACGATGCGGTTCTCCGCGCATTTGAAAAGGAACTCGGAAAGAATGTTGTCCGCCCTGCCATCGCAGGACTTATGGGCGCATTCGGCGCAGCTCTTTACGCAAAGGAAAAATGCAAAGAGGCTTCGCATATAATTTCCGCTGAGGCTCTCGAGAACTTTACATACCGGTCAAAGCAGCTCAACTGCGGCGGCTGCGGTTCCCGCTGCGCACTCACAATGATAACCTTCAACGACGGAAGAAGATTCATCAGCGGCAACCGCTGCGAAAAGGGTGCAGGAATCAAGCGCACCACCGAGCCGCTCGACCTCTTTGAGTACAAATACAGACATCTCCTCTCAAAGGCAGACGAAAAGCCGACTGTTACACCTAAGGCAAAGGTCGGAATTCCTCTCGCACTCGGACTTTATGAACAGCTCCCGTTCTGGGCAAAGCTTTTCACAGAGCTTGGCTTTGAGGTCGTTATCTCCGAGGAAAGCACAAGAAAGACCTACTATAAGGGTCAGAACACTATCCCGTCCGATACGGTATGCTATCCTGCGAAGCTTGCGCACGGACATATCATCAGCCTGCTCGAAAAGGGCGCTGACTTCATCTTCTATCCCTGCGAAAGCTACAATATCGATGACGGCGAAAGTGATAACCATTATAACTGCCCCGTTGTTGCATATTATCCCGAGCTGCTCCGTGCGAATATCCCCGAACTTAACGATAAGAATTTCATCTCGCCTTATATCGACATAAACCTCCCGAAGCACTCGGCGGAAGTCCTCTCCGAAGCGCTCAAAGACTACGGCATTACGAAAAAGCAGGCAGCCGCAGCTTATGTTAAGGCTATGGATGCACTCAAACAGTATATGACCGAGATCGAGACCGAGGGCGAGCGAATGATCGACGAAGCAAGAAAGCAGAATATGCCTATCATCGTAATTGCCGGCAGACCTTACCACCTCGACCCCGAGATAAATCACGGCATACACAAGCTTATCTCCTCGCTTGACCTCGCCGTTATCACCGAGGACAGCATCTTCAAAAAGGGTCACACGCCAAAGCTTGATGTCCTCAACCAGTGGACATACCATTCAAGACTTTACCGTGCTGCGCAGTATGTCACAACGCAGAAGGATATGCAGCTTGTACAGCTTGTTTCATTCGGCTGCGGCATCGACGCTATCACAACGGACGAGGTAAGAGGAATACTTGAAAGCGGCGGAAAGCTCTATACCCAGCTTAAGATCGACGAAATAAACAACCTTGGTGCGGCAAAGATCAGACTTCGCAGCCTTGTTGCGGCTATGGAAGAAAACGACAAGAATTAATTCGGAATGCAGAATGCGGAATTCGGAATTATCTATATTCCGTGAGTTTGCTGCAAAAACCGTAGAGGCGGATTCCATATCCGCCCGTTAAAAACCTATAAAATTACGACCATTTTCTGTAGGGAACGGGTTTCCCGTCCCGCGCCGCAAGGCGTTTCATAATAAAAGCAAGAACCTGTTTTCAAAGATTTTGATTCCTTGAAAACAGGTTCTTTTTGTTTGCGAAAATAAAATTTTGCCTAAAATTTGCGGAGCAAAATAATTACGCATTACGCATTACGCATTAAATACCGTTTTACCAGTTCCGAAACAAACGCATAGCTTTCCTTTGTTCCGAGGTTCTGCGGTTCGATGTTTTTTCCTATCACAAGCAGCGGAACATACTCTCTTGTGTGGTCTGTGCCCCTGAATGTCGGCGCGCAGCCATGGTCGGCGGTTATCATCACGCAGTCGTCCTCCCCGAGGAGCGGCAAAAGCTGTCCGAGCTGCTCGTCAAAGCGGTTGAGCGCGTTCGTGTAGCCCTCAACATCGCGCCTGTGTCCGTATTTCATATCAAAATCAACAAGATTCGTGAAGCAAAGTCCCGTGAAGTCCTTTTTGGCGTACTCCATAGTCTTTTCCATACCGTCGTCGTTGCTTTTTGTACGGACATACTCTGTTATGCCTTTTCCTGCGAAAATATCGTATATTTTTCCGACTGCTATTGTACTCAGTCCTGCATTTTTGAGTTCATCGAGCATTGTATCCTCAGGCGGTTCGAGAGAAAAGTCATGTCTGTTGGCGGTTCGGGTGAAGTTCGGATATTCGCCCTCGAACGGACGGGCGATAACTCTTCCCACGCCGTATTCTCCCGTCAGGATCTCACGGGCAATTCGGCAGTATTCATACAATTTCTCGGTAGGGACGAGCTTTTCATGCGCCGCGATCTGGAAAACACTGTCTGCGGAGGTATAGACGATAAGCTTTCCCGTTTCGAGATGCTCTTTTCCGTAGTCGAGAATGACCTGTGTTCCCGAATAGGGCTTATTGCAGAGAACTCCGCGTCCCGTTGCTTCTTCAAAGCGCTTCAGCACTTCATCGGGGAAGCCGTTCGGAAATGTCGGCAGCGGCTTTGGTGAAACCACACCTGCAAGCTCCCAGTGTCCGACTGTGGTGTCCTTGCCCATGGACTTTTCACGAAGCCTGCCGTACATTCCGCAGGGGTTTTCCACGGGGGATCTCATCGAAACGCCGTCAATATTGTAAAGTCCCGCTTTGCGCATATTGGGGACGTTCAGCTTTCCCGTTCTGAAGCAGTCGCCGAATGTGTCTGCTCCGACATCGCCGAAAAGGTCGGCATCGGGTTCATAGCCTATCCCTGCACTGTCAAGGACGATAAGAAAGACACGTTTCATTTTATTTTGCATAATATCATCACGCCGCCTTTTTGGACTTGCTGTTTGTTATGCCTGCGTCCTTGAAGAACTTTATCTCATCGGAGGAAACAGACGAAACATCGGTGTAATAATCGGAGAGCGTTGTGTTCTTCATCATAAAGTAGACCGTTACTGTGAGCGACTTTTGGTCGGCAATATAGCCATAGAAGCGGTCGGTAACTAATTTTACCTTGGTTTTTTTATTCGCATCGGAAAGGAGCGAGAAAAGCTTGCCGTATTCGTCCTTTTCGAGATAATTTTTAAAGCTGTTGAAAGCCGAGCTGTCGGAAAGCTTTATCGTTGCAACGGAGTGACCGTTCTTTGCGGCCTTTGCTATCTGCGAAACGAGGAGCGAATAAGCACTGCTGTTATCCTCGGCGACAAGCTTCTTCCTTGCATAATAGTTCATACTTGTGTCGTCCGTGCTTTTGGGGTAGGAAAGCGAGGTGTTGCATGGCTTATGCGAATTTGCGAATGTCGCACTGCCTGGGAGGAAGTATTTGTAGCTCTTGTTTTCAACATAAGGCATAACGGGATCGTCCCATGTCAGGTCGAGGTCATACCACTGCTTTTTGAGGTAAACCTTATTCCACATATGGTTTTCGGTGTGACCGTCATCAGCGGTAGCGGTGCCGACAACGTTGACGGTCTTTATGCCTGCCTTTGAACAGATATATCCGAATGCTCTTGCATAACCCTCGCAGACAGATTTTCCTGCTATCATCGAGCCGTAAGCGGAGTGTGCGGAATTGAGCGATTCATCATAGACCGTGTGGCCTACAATATAATCGTGTATATAAAGTATCTTGCTGTATGTCGAAGTATCTTCATCGAATTTGGAAATGACCTTTTCGGCAACAGCGTCCATTTTCTTCATCATTTTTTCAGCGGATTCAGCGTTAAAGGAATAGCTGATATCGAATTCTGTCTTGTTCCGACCCTGATAAATAACGTAGGAAACGCCTTTTACATTAAAAGCAAGCGAATCCTCGTAGAAAATTATATCGGCAAGCTGGCTCACAAGCTCCTGATCGAGAGCTTTTTTGTAAGTAAAAGACTTCTCATGGTTGAGCGCGGCTTTTCTCAATTGAATATATACCGCCTTGCCCATGTCCGAAAGCTTTGAGTAATGGTACGGCAGCATCTGCTTTTCGAGCGGTTTCGTTTCAGCCGCATAAGCCGTCACCGCAATGTCGGGAGCTGCTTTGCCGACAGGTATGCCTGCCGCAAATGTAAAAGCCGTCGCGAGTGCAAGGAATGCCGAGATAAGTTTCTTCATAATGTCATTTCCCCTTTAGTTTTTGTAATCGTCCGAAGCAGGGTAGTCACCGCTGCCGTTTTCCGTGTAAAGCTGCTTTATCGTTTCATCGCTCACCATAAAGCAGTCATAGTTTTCGCCCTCATCGTCGGCAGAGCAGTCAACGTTGTACCAGCTGCCGCCGATCCTGACCTTGTTCCAAGTGTGAACACTGCCGTTTGCGTCCGTTCCCGAAACGGTGACCGAGGTAAGTCCTGCCTTTATGCTTATATACTGGAAAGCGCAGGCATATCCCTCCGATATGCCCTTTCCGAGAACAAGCGGACCGTAAGCCGAACCGCTGAACGCCTTTGAATCGGTCTCGCCGTTCTCCGATGAGGCTGTGATGTGATCGTGTATCGCAAGAAACTTTCCGTATTCATCGGCATCGGGGGCGAATGCGGCTATTACCTTGTCAGCCTCCTTTGCGATCTGCTTTGCGATGCTGTCGTCAACGCCCTTTGTGTAGGAGTATGTCAGCCTTGCGTAAGCGTTATCGGTGCTTATGCCGTTGTATTCGATCTCAGCGCCGCTGAATGTGAGCGGATCCTGATTTTTGAGTATATCTGCAATGGTGAGGAGCGTTTTCTCGCTTATTCTCGAAGAGATCTTCACCGAATTCTTGTGTGCGATAACAGCTTTTCTGATGTCGGTGTAGCATTTCTGCGCCTGCGTTGAAAGCTCATCATACTGATAGGGGAGCATCGGTTCAACCGCGGACTTCTGCAAAAAAGCTCCAAGCTCGCTTCTTATCGTTGTGTCGGTGTAAATTTCGGACGGCTCGGCAAAGGTCGGCACTGCGCAGAGCATTGAGAATGCCATTGCCGCCGAAACGGCCGCCGTCATAATTTTCTTTCTCATTTTGTCACCGCCTTTTCTTCCTTTTTCTCGGGAATATCTATCTTTAATCCCAGTTTTTTATATGTATCAAGATTTTTTTCATCTATAAGCTCGGGGCAGTTGAAATAATCACTCAGCTCCGCGCCCTTATAAACGAGGACGAACGTTGCCGTTCTGTTGTCGGCATCGGTGAAATACCATACCGCATCTGTTTTTATACCCGCGCCCGAGGCTTTTTTCACGCTTTTGAGGAGTTTTTTCATTCTCGCGCGGTCATTGTATTCGATATACTTGACGAAGTTTCGGAACGCTCTTCCGTCAGCAAGGCTTATCGTTGCGGAAATTCCGCCGTTTTTCGCCTGCTCTGTGAGAAGCGTTTCGAGCATCTTCACCGCTTCCGTGTTATCCTTTGCGCAGATCCCATGCTCGGTGAAATATCCTCTCGTTTCGTCTGCAGGCTTATCCGTTCCCGCAACCGTTCTGAAAGTGTGGTCTTTCGCGATATCCAAGTCGGAGAGCATAAAATAGTTATGGTTGATGTTATCCTTGAAATTTGAAACGGCATCGTCCCAAGTGAGGTCAACATTGTACCATTTTTTATCGCAGAGGACTTTGTTCCAACTGTGGCTTTCGCCCCTCGAAGTGCCGTAAACTGTTATACATTGTATGCCTGACAGCCTGCATACATACGAAAAAGCCGCGCTGTAGCCCTGACATACGGCTTTGCCCTCGACAAGAGCGCCGTAGGCATAGTGCGTATAGCCGATATAAGCTTCGGGGTCGCTTTCGGGAAAATATTCGCAGTTTTTGGCTATCTCATCGTGGATAAATTCGATGCGGCTGTATTCGTCCTTGATCTTACGAGCCTTTTTGGCGATCTTTTCGGCTTTTTTCTCCATTTCGTCCAGCATAAGGCTGTATGTGTAATTATCAATGGCATAAGTCGGGGTAAAGGTTGAACGGCCGCCGTTCGTTGCTGCGGAAATTCCGCCGAGGTTGAACGCGAGGTCATCGTTATAAAGTATCAGCTCGCACAATCTGTTATAGCTGCTGCTATTTTTTATGACGATAGTATCTATTTTTTCCTTATTGTTCATAACACCCTGACGGAGGTGAACATAGATATTTTTTTCGTCTGTTGTGAGCGAATCATAATAAAGCGGAAGCTCCTGCTGTGCGTCGGTCAGCGTTGCCGCCGCGTAAGCCGGCATTCCCGAAACCGAAAGCGCGGTCAGTGCGGCAAGCAAAAAGCCGCAGAGCCGCTTCGGGACAGTTTTTTTCTTCAATTTGTTCTCCTTTTTATGTTCTTTTTTCTACACATTTTCCGCATTTGGGCGTAAAGCCATACTGCGGTATTTTTCTATATTAAATTCTACCATAAACCCCTTATGAATTCAATAGTTTAGCCTATTTTGAAATCAAATTGTAACCTATGTAATAATTTATACTAAACACCATTTAAAATTTGGAAAAAATCAAGCCGACAATCTTGGATATATGTGATTTCAGCGCAGATTTTTTCCTATATTTTATACTAAACACCATTTAAAATTTGGAAAAAATCAAGCCGATAATCTCGCATATATAGGATTTCGGCGCAGATTTTTTCCTGTATTTTATTGGTGTTTAGTATTATTCGCTTTGTGTGGAATCATATAAAAAGAAAACAAGCTGCGCCCGTTGCCGAGCACAGCTTGTTTTCCTTCTTTTGTTCTTTTTTATCTTTTTATTCTGTTCCGGTTCCTTCGGCTGATGCTTTTATATCGGCAAGATCTGCAGATCCTGCAACTTTAAAGTCGCCAAGGCGAACTGAAACAACTTTTTTCTCGCTGAAAATATACAGCATATCTTCATTTACTGCGGCTCTTTCAAAAACTGCGTTGTCGTCAAGCTCGACATATTCGATCTTGCCCTTTAGTGTGAAGCCTGCTTCGTCGTCGTAGGAGAAAACATAGTAAAGGTTATTCACACCGAATTCGGAATAGCTGTAAACGGGTACTCCTACCATTCCCGAATCGATCAGGACTGCACGTCTGTCTGTGAGTGCCTTTGAATTTACCTTTCCGATATCCTCGGCAAAGTCGATGCTGTTGAGCATAAGACCGTTGTCTGCGTCATACATCGTGAGGGTAAGTCCGTTTTCGTCAGCCTTTTTGTCAATGCCGCAAAGCTTGGTGTCCGAATATCCGTAGAGATAAGCGGAGGTGTTTGCGAGCGACTGCGACTGAACGGGAGGATAGCTTGCGAGGTCGAGAACGAGTGCAGGTGTATCATCATTTGTAAAGAGGCTTGCGAAAGTATCCTCAAAGCGGACTGCGGAAACCGTCTGCCCTGCAAGGAGCGCACCTGCGCTGTTGATAACTTTAAGCTCGCTGTCGAGTACATATACGGAAGTTGAGGTTCCGTTTTCATCGGTAATTTCCGTTGCAATGCGGAAGTTTCCGTTATATTCGTTCATACTGTATTTGCTGATGACCCTGCCCGCAACGGACGAGCTTGCCTTATAGGTGATGCCCGTACCCTCTGAGAGGTCAAAGCTTGTGATAATGCTGTAGTCAACGCCGCTGCTGCTTTTGCCTACTCCGACTGTATAGAGGGTATCGGCGGAGCAGTAGACGTTTCTGCTTGTGCCGAGGACGGCTTTGACCGTTACCTCGGGAGCATCGGAGTTACAGCCGATCGCGGAAACGACCGTGTAGTCCGTGCTGTTTGCGTTTGCAGGGACCATAATGTCCTCGGGAGCGACAAACTGACGGTTTCCGTTCAGCGAATATGCAGGAACGAAGCTGTCAAGGCTTGCGCCGTCGCTAAGGGGAGCTGTTCTGTAGTCGGAATAGTCCGAAACAAGGTACAGCACTCCGTCAACGAGCTTTGAGGATGTATATTTTCCATTCTGTTTATAGGAAGTGGTGAGCTTCGGGTTCGATTTGTCTTTGAGATCGTAAATATCCACTGCAACGTTTGCGCGGCTCACGCTTTCGGTTCGGTTGGGATCGGCGTTCTTTTCGTCAGTAGAGAGTGTATCGGAGCCGGCTGCTGGAACAACACTGTCCGACGTGGTGATTTCAGACGATGATGAAGAACTTTCAACGATCTGTATCTCCTCATTTTCTTTTGAAACGAGTATAAGTCTGTCGCCGTCGATATAAAGCTCAACGGGAGGACTCAATTTGTTTTCGATAACGCTCACTATCTCCATTGTATCAAGCGAAACGATATAAAGCTTTCCGTCGCTTATACAGTAAAGATTCGTTCCGTCGGTCTTTACGATATCGGCATCATTTGCCAATCCCTTGGCTGCGCCCTGAAAATCGTAAGCCGAAAGCTCGGAAAGCGTATCCTCGGGTTCTGTGGGAGCGTCCGAGATAGCAGGAACGTTCTCGTCATTCTTGTCAGCCTCGGGAGCATTATCTTTTTCTTCCTGCTCGGGGTCTGCCGAGAAATATATTCCCGTATAAATGCTGTAAAGGTCATCATAATCATTGGGGGAGATGGCATTGTATTCGATGGTTTCATCGATAGTGCCGATCTTGCTTTCGTTATGGCTGTTATAAGCAATAAGTCCGGTGCCGATAACAGCGCAGGCAGCAACGGAAGCCGCAGTCATCTTTATTATTCTTAAACGCTGTGCATGAACTGAAGGAACGGATTTTATATTTATATGTTCCGTTTCCATTTTTGACTGTGTTGTTTTAGCCTTGAGCATAAGGGCAATGTTTTCGGGGGAGAGTTCATCGGGAACTTCAACCTCATCGATAAGTTCATTCAATCTTTCTTCAAACGTCATGATTCCAACCTCCTTTCCATCAGCGTTCCGTCAGCAGCTGTTTGAGCTTCAGTTTAGCGCGTGCCGCCTTTGAACGAACGGTATTTGCAGACATACCGAGCATTTTGGCGATCTCTTCGCTTTTGTAGCCCGAAACAACGCCGAGCGATAATACAAGTCTGTCTTCCTCGTCCAGTTTGGCAAACTCCTCCATAACTTCCAATCCGCTGTAGTTTATCTCATCGGATTTCTCTTGTTCTACACTGTCGAGAATATCGAGCTCATTGCTGAAATTATTTTTCTGTATATATTCTTTCTGCTTTCTTTTTATCTTTGCAGCGAGAATTTTAATTATCCAGCTTTTGAATGCTTTTTCATCTCTTAAATTTTTAATGGAAGAATATGCCTCCAGGACTGTGTCGCTAACCACATCGGAAGCGTCATGCTGATTATTGTTCAGGTTTATTAAAGCAATGCGGTATAAGTCCTTGTAGACCAAAGCATAGAGCTGCGCAAAAGAATCGGGGTCGCCTGCTCTTGCCATTTCCACGCACCTGTCGAAATCTATATCTTTATTATCTGTAGTGCCGGAGTGTTTCAAGCTGTTATCACCTCTTATCTGCCAAATGGTCAGAATAATCAATAATAACATTATACCACAAAATCTTTTCCTTTAAAAGACCTGTCATATAATAAGTGGCAAAAAAAGCTCATTTTGTTGCAAAAATAATCTACTTTTGTAACCTTGCACAACATAATTTTATTTTTAAGCATATCAAATGTGCATTTTTCACACCAATTGAATTTAAATAACTTTACAATCTGAATATTTAATTCAAAATATACTCTAAGTAAATCATTTTTGGCATAAAGAAGAAAAAAATTTTTCCCGAATACTATAAATTTTTTCGGACAAAATAAAGTCACTGATGAAAAATCAGCGCTGAAGCATTTCAGCATAAACGGGGTTTGCATTTTATTTTGCATTTTATATAGTATAAGCATAAATCCACTCGGCAAAGGAGCAGAGCTTTGTCGGAAAGGGGAAAAAATGAGAAAAAAGGCACTCATAGCTGCAGCTGCACTCTCGGCAGTGCTCGCATTCACAGGCTGCGGAAGAGCTGATAACAATACAAACACAAACAGCGGAACATCCTCAACAACAACGAATTCATCGCAGGCAGCAACACAGAACGGCGCGAACGGCAATGCCAACGGAAACAACAACGTCAGCAGCACCAACAACGCCAACAGCAATAACAACAACGAAAACAAGAACGAAACCAACGGCACTACCCGCATCACAGGCGATGTTGACGGCGACGGTTTCATCGAAGATGTTGTTACCGATGCAGGCGACATTGTAAATGATGTTGTCACAGGCGCAGAGGACATCGTAAGGGACGTTTTCTGACGAATTCGGAATTAGGAATTCGGAATGCGGAATTATTTTGTTCCGCAAATTACCGTAAGACATTCTAAAGCGAACGAACAGACCTGTTTTTAATGGATATTCCTTTAAAACAGGTCTGTTTTATTATAAATTCGCCGAAAGTCCGTCCTTTACAGAAAATTCGCCCCACGATTTTTGTTGTAAGCTAACGGAACACAGCTAATTCCGCATTCCGAATTCCTAATTCCGAATTATTTTTAAAAACCCCTTTTATTTTGCGGAATAGTATGTTATAATAGATGTGTATTGACAAACGTAAGGAGGAAATTTTTTATGAAGCTTACTCAGTCAAAAACATTCTGGAGAGGTCTTTGGCTCGTCGCTGTCGCTATGGGCGGCGTCGCTCTTGTAAAGGTCGCCTTCGAGATACTTAACCTCACAGATAAAAAATATATCGATCTTTAAGGAGCTTTTTCTGCTATGAATAAATACCAGAAGCTTCTGAACAACACTCTCATCTTTGCGATAGGCACTTTCGGTTCAAAGCTTTTAAGCTTTATTCTCGTCCGCCTTTACACGGGCTGCATGACGACCGAGCAGTACGGCACGGCTGACCTGCTTTATCAGGCGGCGAACGTTATTTACCCTATTGTAACGCTCTCTATGGCGGATGCGCTTATCCGCTTCGGCATTGACAAGGCTTATGACAACAAGAAGATCTACACCATCGCCCTGACAACGACGGCAGGCGGCCTTGCGGTGCTTCTGCTGTTCACGCCTTTGATAAACAGCCTTGAAGCGTTCAGAGGGTATGGTCTGCTGCTGTTCGTTTACTGCTTTTTCTCATCGTTCAAGCAGCTTGCAGCGAGCTTTGTCAGGGCGAGAGGGCTTGTAAAGCTTTTTGCTGTTGACGGAATTTTTTCTACATTAATAATAGTAGTGAGCAATCTTATCCTCCTGCTGAAATTCGACCTCGGCGTTACGGGATATGTCTGCTCGATAATAATTTCGGACGCACTTTCGCTTCTGGGACTTATCGTTATATCGGAGCTTTACAAATTCTTCGATATAAAGTCGCTCGACAAGTCGCTTTTCAAAGAGATCATCAAATATTCGCTTCCGCTCGTTCCGACATATATTTTATGGTGGATAACCTCCGCTTCGGACAGATATTTCGTCATTGCAATGGTGAGCAGTGCGGAAAACGGAATTTACAGCGCGGCGCACAAGATACCGACCCTGCTTTTGCTCGTAACGACGCTGTTCTATCAGGCTTGGCAGATGTCCGCTATCGAAAACAAGGACGACAGCGACCTTTCGGGTTATTATGATCAGGTCTATGGTGCTTATTCCTCGCTGCTGTTCATTGCGGCGGCAGGACTTATTATGATCGTAAAGCCTTTCACCTATATCCTCGTTGACAACGATCCCGAAAAGAACTTCGTTTTCGGTTATCATTACACCCCGATACTTATTATAGCGATGATATTCCAGTGCCTTTGCCAGTTCCTTTCGAGCATATACAATGTTCGCAAGAAGTCGGTGAACTCAATGGTTACGAGCATCGTTGCGGCAGTTGTGAACATCGTGCTCGATATCCTGCTCATACCCCGTCTTGGTGCTTACGGAGCGGCTATAGCAACAATGACGGCATATTTCGCCTGCTTTATGGTCCGTGTTTTCGACACGAGAAGCTATGTGAAATTCCCGATAAACTGGTTCAAGATGATCGTTAATGTGATCGTTGTCGGATATATGGCTATCGTCGCCATCACCGAGCCGAAGGCTGAATATGTTCAGCTTATCGTACTGTTCATCGCAGCAGCCGTATTCAATTTTGATGCAGTTTTAAGCACGCTCAGAAACTTTATCACAGTAAAAAGAAAGAAAAAAGTCAGATAAGGACGCTACCTTTATACTAATTTTTAAACTGAAAGTGTACAAAAAATCAAGCAAAAGCCCGTAGCTGTTAATAACAGGTTTATATGGCTTTTGCGCCGATTTTTTGTCTACACTTTGATTAAAAATTAGTATTATTTACGGAGGAAAAAATCTATGGCAGCAGAAAACATAAAAGTACAGCCCTTGAACAAGGTCTACTCACGCTATGTATGGCAGACTAACTCGAACGAGGACTTCACCGAGGATATGACCCTGTTCACTCTTCAGGCAAAGAACACCACCTATGCTTTCGCAGCACTTGAAAGCGGACTTCTTGCCCACGTTTATTTCGGCAAAAAGGTCGAGGACGATGACCTTTCCTACCTGCTCGCACTTGACAGAAACCCCTGGACGCTCAAAGTCAATGCGCGTGATGCAGGAACGGTAATGGATTCGACACCGTTTGAATATCCCTGCCACGGCACGGGCGACTACAGAGAGCCTTGCCTTATGGTAATGGACAATGCAGGAATGTCCACCTGCGATCTTCGCTATGTTTCGCACAAGGTCTACGGCGGAAAGCCAAAGATCGAAACGGCTGACGGCTTTATCCCTGCAACCTTTGCAGACGGGAACGAAGCTTCAACGCTTGAAATTACCTGCGTTGACAAGGTGAGCGGACTTGAAGCAACGCTTATCTACACAGCATTCAAAGACCTTGACGTTATCACCCGAAGCGTCCGCCTTAAAAACAACGGCAGCGAGAGCATCAACATCAGACGTGTTCTTTCCGCCTGCGTTGATTTTGAATCTTCCGATTATGATCTTATCACCCTCAACGGCTCATGGGCAAGAGAAAGAGCTATCGAACGCTCGCATCTCCACCACGGCAAGCAGGGCGTTGACTCCGTAAAGGGCGAATCCTCGCACCAGAACAACCCGTTCTGCGCTCTCGTTTCGCCTAACGCTGACGAGGACATCGGCGAAGCTTTCGGCTTCAACCTCGTTTACAGCGGAAACTTCTTCTTACAGGCAGAAGTTACACAGCATAAGCACACCCGCTTTGTAATGGGCATCAACCACTTCGACTTCAACTGGCTTCTTGAAAAGCGCGAAGAATTTGCAGCCCCCGAAGTTGTAATGGTTCACTCTTCGAACGGTATCGGCGAAATGTCGAGAACCTTCCACGACCTTTACAGACAGCACCTCATCAGAGGCGAATACAAGGACAAGCGCCGCCCGATACTCATCAACAACTGGGAAGCTACCTACTTCAACTTTAACACGGAAAAGCTCATCGACATCGCAAAGCAGGCTTCGCAGCTCGGCATTGAAATGCTCGTTATGGACGACGGCTGGTTCGGTCACAGAGATTCCGACAACAGCTCGCTCGGCGACTGGTTCGTATACGAAAAGAAGATAAACGGCGGATTGAAGCACCTCGTTGACGAAGTAAACAAGCTCGGAATGAAGTTCGGCATCTGGTTTGAACCCGAGATGATCTCGCCCGACAGTGAACTTTACAAGGCTCACCCCGACTGGGCAATCCAGATAAAGGGCAGACCGATGTCAATGTCCCGTGAGCAGTACGTTCTCGACTACTCCAACAAGGAAGTCCGTGACTATATCTACGGACTTATGAAGAAAGTCCTCGACAGTGCGAACATCGAATACATCAAGTGGGATATGAACAGACAGCTTACCGAAATCGGCTCGACATATCTCCCTGCAAACCGCCAGCGTGAGCTTTGGCACAGATATGTTCTCGGCGTTTATGACGTTATGAACCGCCTTACGACCGATTATCCGCACATTCTCCTTGAAAACTGCTCGGGCGGCGGCGCAAGATTCGATCCGGGTATGCTCTACTTCTCACCGCAGATCTGGTGCTCCGATGACACGGACGCTATTGAGCGCTTGAAGATCCAGCACGGCACTTCAATGTGCTATCCCGCTTCCGCTATGGGTGCACACGTTTCCGACTGCCCCAACCACACCGTCGGCAGAACAACTCCTTTCGCTACGAGAGGCGACGTTGCAATGGTCGGAACATTCGGCTATGAGCTTGATGTTACAAGGATCCCGCAGGAAGACAGAGATGCTATCCCCGGTCAGATCGCAGAATTCAACAAATACAACCACATTATCCGCACGGGCGACCAGTACCGCATCGGAAATATGTTCAAGGACACGACTTGGGACGCTTGGATATTCGTTGAAAAGGACAAGTCCGAAGCTATATTCACATTCGTTCAGGTACTCGGCAGACCGAACTTCCCTGCAAGACGCATAAAGCTCAAGGGTCTTGACGAAAATGCACGTTACAGGAACGAGCAGACGGGCGAAGTCCACAGCGGTTCCGCACTTATGAACGCAGGAATCATCGTCCCCGTTGACGGCGATTTCAAGTCGGTGAAGTATCATTTCATCAGGGTTCAGTAAAAAATAATATCCTCAGAGTAATATCTGAGGATATCGATACATTTTGTAAACAAATTCTATTACGAATCAAGTCCGAAGCTTATGGAGAGGGCGTTGTTTATCCTCGACATTGACGGTCGGTCAAGCTCGCCCATTCTCTCTTTAAGGCGCTTTTTGTCAATGGTCCGTATCTGTTCGAGCAGCACAACGCTGTCCTTGGAAAGTCCGCAGGTCGCAGCGTTTATCCCGATATGGGTCGGCAGCTTCGATTTGTCCTGACGGCTCGTTATTGCGGCTGCGATAACGGTCGGACTATGGCTGTTGCCGATGTCGTTCTGAACGATAAGTACGGGACGGACTCCGCCCTGCTCCGAACCGACAACGGGACTTAGATCGGCGTAATAGATTTCTCCCCTTCTGACTGTCACTTTTAAACAACTCCTGTTTATAAAATTTATTCTGTGATTATTATTTGCCCGAAAATGCAAAAATAATCATCGGGAAAGGAAAAATTCGGGGAGCAGTTTTTTCCACTATTATTATATGCACAAAGCCATTGAAAGGAGATGCATAAATGTCATTTAACAAAGAGACCTTTGATCTTATGCTGAAGCTTGCTCTTGGAATGGTCGGAATACTCCTTTTGATTTGGCTCATAGCCGTTTTTACTCCAAAGCTTGCAAAGTTTATCGACAAGATATTCGGAAAAGCTAAGATAGACCCCGGTCCGTCTTCGATAACGCTTGAAAACGGCGAAAAATATACCGTAAAAAGTGTTTTTGAGGGCGAAAAGCCTGACGAAGCGGCAGAAGAAGCTCCTAAAAGCACCGATAACGGCGAAAACAAGGAAAATACAGAAAATAAAAATAACGAAAAGGAATGATTTTTTTATGGCAAAGGAAAAAAAGCTCGTTGAGCAGATCACCTCAATGGACGAGGACTTCGCTCAGTGGTACACCGACATCTGCAAAAAGGCAGAACTCATCGAATACACCTCTGTAAAGGGCTGTATGGTGATCCGCCCTTACGGCTACGCTATCTGGGAAAATATCCAGCGTATCCTTGACGGAATGTTCAAGGCAACAGGACACGAGAATGTTTGTATGCCTATGTTTATCCCCGAGAGCCTTCTCCAGAAAGAAAAAGATCACGTTGAGGGCTTTGCTCCCGAAGTTGCATGGGTAACAATGGGCGGCAACGAAAAGCTCGAGGACAGACTTTGCGTTCGTCCTACTTCCGAAACGCTTTTCTGCGAACACTATTCCAACATTGTTCACTCCTACCGTGACCTCCCCAAGCTTTACAACCAGTGGGTATCAGTTGTAAGATGGGAAAAGACCACCCGTCCTTTCCTCCGTTCAAGAGAGTTCCTCTGGCAGGAGGGTCACACTATCCACGCTACCGCTGAGGAGGCTATCGAAGAAACAGAGCGTATGCTCAACGTTTATGCCGAATTCTGCGAAAAATCGCTCGCAATGCCTGTTGTAAAGGGCAGAAAGACCGACAGCGACAAGTTCGCAGGCGCAGAAGCTACCTACGCTATCGAGGCTCTTATGCATGACGGAAAGGCACTTCAGGCAGGTACTTCCCACTACTTCGGTGACGGCTTCGCAAGAGCATTCGATATTATGTACACCGACAAGGAAAACAAAAAGGTATATCCTCACCAGACCTCATGGGGCGTTACAACACGTCTTATCGGCGCAGTTATCATGACCCACGGCGACAACAGCGGACTTGTTCTTCCTCCTGCAGTTGCGCCCGTTCAGGCAGTTATCATTCCTATCCAGCAGCACAAGGAAGGCGTTCTTGATGTGGCAGATCAGGTTGCTCAGAAGCTCAAAGCCGCAGGCGTAAGAGTAAAGGTCGATGACAGTGACAACTCGCCCGGCTGGAAGTTCTCCGAATACGAAATGAAGGGCGTTCCTGTAAGAATTGAACTCGGACCCAAGGATATCGAGAACGACAAGTGCGTTGTCTGCACACGTTACAACGGTGAAAAGAAAGACGTTGCTCTTGAAAATGCTGTTGAAACGATCACAGCAATGCTCGAAAAGGATATCCCCGAGGGAATGCTTGCAAAGGCTCTCGAAAACCGCGAGAAGCACACCTACTCCTGCACAAGCCTTGACGGGATCAAGGAAGCTCTTGAAAAGAACGGCGACGGCTTTGTAAAGGCAATGTGGTGCGGCGAAGAAGAGTGCGAGGACAAGGTAAAGGAACTCACGGGTGTTGGTTCGAGATGTATCCCATTTGCTCAGGAGAACCTTTCCGACAAGTGCGTATGCTGCGGCAAGCCTGCCAAGAAGATGGTTTACTGGGGCAAAGCTTATTAATGCGTAATGCGTAATGCGTAATTTTTAATTCGGAATTCGGAATTCGGAATTATTTTTGTTTCTTGAATTGGTTTTACCGTAGGGGCGGATTCTGTATCCGCCCGTTTTCGGATATTCTATTTTTGTGATATGATTTCACAAACGGGGCGTTTTGCCTCGCAAATTTTGACAATCAAGGGAAAAATAAAAATGGACAAAGAAACTCTTTTTGACAGGTTCGACACGGGATTAAAGGTTCGGCTTTCGGGAAATATCCTTACTTTGATATGTATTCTTCTGCGGATATTCGTTTTCCCGAACTCCGTTTCGCCGCTGCTGACGCTTATTCCGCTCGTTATCGGCTACATAATGGCGCTTTTCATCTCGGCGGTGGTGACGACCGATGACGGTGAGGAGATACCTGCGGACAAATACGCCGATTACTTCGATGAATTTGAGGCTCAGCACAAAAAACTCGGCAGGTTTTTATCCACTTCCACGCTGATATACTTCGTTGTTTCCGTTTTTCTTACTGTTACAAGATCGTGAGGGCTGCTATGAAAATTTCCAAAAGATTTATTCTTATGCTTTCGCTTGTCCTCACGGCTCTGATGCTGACCGCCTGCGGAAAGCAGGAGCTTGTCGGCTGTGACAAGGTGGAAGCCCTGCGTTCGGCTGCCGAAAGCTATGAAAGCGCAGCTTATATCATCAAGAACCTCACATCGGACGAGATCGAACAGACCTTTACCTTTATGTATAACTCGGACGGTACGCAGACATACTACTGCGAGGGTTACGACACCGAGGGCTACTATGCCGAGTACAGCAACGGCAGGGAGCTTTTCCGTGAGCGTGACGGAGTTGGTTCGGCGGTTTCATCGGATGCGGACGACTATGTTTCCTACACGAAGAAAAAGCCGCACCCATATTCCACGGGGCAGCTTTTCTTCTACATCAACGGCTATGTTTCTTCCGCGGAGGAATCGACCGACGATGAGGGCAACACTCTCTACATCTATCATTATGACACCGAGCGCCTTAACAAGGATATGAAAACGAATATGGACGCATTTGCGACCTCCTACGCTTTTGACGGCGAGGGGAACTTCGTCTATTTCCGCCAGACGAATTCGGGCAGCGACGGCAGCTATGCTTACGAGATAACGCTCGAAAACGTCAACGGCATAACCTCTATCGACAATCCTATCACAATAGGTTCTCAAACCACAGAATAAAGCTCTCGGCTGCTTTTTCGGCAGCTCCGAAAGCGGTTATCTGCTCGGCGTTCATACTGTTGAAGCAGTTGACATAGACCTCCGACAGAGCGAACAAAAATCCTATAAGCAGGACGATGCAGTACAAAACTGCGGCTGTCCTGCTTATTTTTATTTTCTTTTGGAGTTCAAAAAACATTCCCGACCTGCTCTCTTTTTTATGTAATATTGACTTTTGGACAAAAAATTATTCATTATGTAAAAACAGGTTTGAAAGGCTCTTTCCGATAAGCTCGCCGCTGTAAACGGCTTCGTCAATGCTGTTCGCGTGACCGCCGACCTCAATAAGGAGCGAACCTGCGGTGAGGTCTTGGTTGTAGAACCTGTCGTCAAAGAGAACGGGACGTGTCAGACCCTCAAAATCGGATTCAAGCTGCTGCTGAAGTGCCGATGCAAAGCGGAAATTGCTCATATAATGCGGAAGTCTGCCGCTGCCGTCGTCGCAGCAGCTTATTATCATCACCTGAGCGGCGTTTTTGCCGTTGATCTCGGCAGTCGGGGCAATTCTTGTGCCGTCCTCGCGCTCAATAGCGTCACGGTGGATATCGAGGACGACTTTTATTGTCGGATTTTCTTCAAGTATAGCCTGAACTGTTTCACGGCTGCGGTCGTAAGAGCCGTTATATGACGGATAATCGTGCTTCGTGACATCGTGAATGACCCCGATGCCGCTTTTTTCAAGCTCGGCTGCAATTGCATCACCGACCGCAGCCATATTTTTCTCATCGTCCGTGGTTCGGCTCGTGAATGAGCTGTCGTAAAAATCACGGGTGTAGGGTTCGTAGCTTTCGGTCTCGTGCGTATGCATTATCAGGATCTGCGGCGTTCCGTCTGCCGTTACTGTAAAGTCATATCCCTTGCGGCTTTCGTCAAGCAGCATTTTGCTGTCGATATCGGAGCAGTTGCGCACCTGACCTCCGCCGTCAAGGTTCACATAATCCGTGCCGCTGTAAAAACCGTATGTCATCGCTTTTATCACGCCGTCACGGGATTCAAGCGTTTTCGGATAAGGCTCTGCACCGACATCGTGTTCCTCGGGAACGATAAGCTCTTCGTTTTCGCCCGAGGGAATGATAAGCTCGCCGCGCGAGAGCATCACACTTTCGTCAAAATTCAGATAGGCAGGCTTTTCGGGCAAAGCTTCGGGCGGCTTGTCCTCGGCTTCCGATAAGGCTTCGGACGGCTTTATTTCCGCTTCAAAAACATTTCCTGCCGAGAGCCGTGCGGCAGCGGCAGCGGCAGTTATCATCGCATTTTCCGCATCGGGGACTGCCGCCCTCAGCGAAAGTATCATAAGCGGCGCAAGAGCAAAGACTGTTCCTGCCGCAAGAAATTTTTTCCCGTAACGAAGCTTGGGACGTTTTGCTGCTGACATTTTCACCATTCCTTTCAAAGTGTTCTGCTTTTGCATAACTTTAAAGTTTTTATATTCTTGAAAAGCACAGCTTTCTTTATACATTTATATGAAGCAAAACGGCGAAAAATTCATTATGGTCGCATCTAAAAACCATAGTGCCTCAGATACGCAGTCAGATTTTTCGTCAGATTGTATAGAAATTTCGCAGTTATTGCAAAGCAAGAATTTGCATACATGTCGTATGTCAAGAAATTTATGTGCAAGATGACGGAAAATCTGCAAGCAGATGAGGTGCTAATACTAAACACCAATAAAATACAGGAAAAAATCTGCGCCGAAATCACATATATTCAAGATTGTCGGCTTGATTTTTTCCAAATTTTAAATGGTGTTTAGTATAAGGCTTTAGCCGGTGGTTTTTAGAGGTGACCTCAATATATTCACTTATTATCAGGGATCTTCAGAACTACCGACAGCTCAAACACTCCGTCCTTTATCGAAACAGCCATAGTACCGTCATATTTCTTAACTGTCTGCTCAATTGAAATCAGACCGAAGCCGTGATTTCTTTCATCTTTCTTGGAAGTTTTCATTAGTCCCTCGGAATCTGCGCTGACGGTCGGATTTTTCATCGTCATTGCCCAATAGCCCTGCCTTATCTGCGAGGCTATGGTTATCCTGCTTCGCTCTGCGCACTTTTGGCAGGCTTCAGCTGCGTTATCCAAGGCATTCGCAAGGATAATGCAGATATCGGAATTATCTATCTTGTCTGTGATACAGCCGTCAAATACAATATCGGCATGATCCTTGCAGCTGTCGCTTTTATCGGTAAGGATAGCGTCAGCAAGGCGGTTTCCCGTTAGGAATACGGCTTCATTGCGGTGGGTCGATTCCGTAAGCTTGGCAATATAGTCCTGCGCATCGGAGCAGCAGCCCTCGCCGATCAGAGCGTTTATGCTGTTCAGGTGGTTTATGTAATCATGTCTGAAAGTTCGCATATCGCTGTTGAGCTTTTCCAGCTTTTCATAGTGATCTATCTGTGCGGCGACCTGCTTTTCGAGGAGGGCACTTAATGCGGTGTAATAGTTTTTTGAGGCAACGTTTATCAGGAGCGAAAAAACTATCACCGTAAGCGAGCCTGTCAGCAGTGCGAGCAGGACGATAATTATTCCCGTCTTGAGTTTATTTTCGATAGGAAGATTATTGCAGGACAGAATGACTGTAACGCAGATGAACACAAACAGTATCAGCACAAAAATATGCATTGGTATAGTTTTTGAAGCCGAATACAGATTTTTATATCTATGCTTGAAATTCGCCGCTCCCGCCAATATCAGCAGCACAGAACGAACCGCCAGCAGAGATATCATATCTGAGTTGCTGTATGTAAAAGATGTCATATCAAATATCAAAAGCGTCAGGCACGACGAAAGCAGTATGGTTATGAGCTCTGCGACTGCCGCAACATATATCTGAGCAGCTCCGATTTTCCCGAAAGCTGTTTTAAAAGACAGTATGAACATCAGCGGATAAAGTATAAGCGCGGCAATATCCAGATTCTTCGCATAGAAAAAAGAGAGGGAAGCAGACAATACAGCGCTCACCGCAATGGACAGTGCGATATGCTTTTTATCTTTATATTTAGAGATGCCGAAAGCATTTATCAGCATTTTAACGGCAGAGATCAAAATCACATCGGAAATTGCCAGGATCATCCCCATAGATATTCCCTCCCTTTTCAGAATGCCCTGCTGTTAAAGCGCATAATATATTCCTGAAATGCATTTTTGAATTTGGAGTAATAAGCTTTGCCGATCTGCGCACGTTCGCCGTTATCAAAAATTATCTCCGTATTAGTGTGATTGTTGATATGGGCAAAACCGGCGATATAGGCTCTTTGACAGCGGCAGAATTTTTCCGAGGGGAGCTTGTCCTCGATCTTTTTCATGTGGATATTAATTTCAAAAGACTTTTGCACCGTCCGAACGATCGTATGCTTTCCCTTGGCTTCTGCATAGATTATATCAGACATTTTTATTTTCCATTTGCCGTCATTCGTATTAAGGATAAGCAGGTTATCATAGTCTATCGATCTCAGATGATCATCGATAGCTTTAAAGAGCTTCTCTTTATTTATCGGCTTGACGATGAAGCGAAAAGCGTTCACTTCGTATGAATTGACAGCCACCTCAGGAAATGCACTCACGAAAATTATAACACAGTCAGTGTTTCTGCTTCGGATAAGGCGCGAGGTTTCCATTCCGTCGATATCCTGCATCTGATGATCCATAAAAACTATTTCATATTCTTTTTCGTTCAGCACCCTGAGCAGATCATGTCCGTTATCAAATTTATCGATAGAAATATCAATATTTCTCAAACGTCCGAATTCATCGAGTAAATTTTCAAGTATCGTCTGCATTGGCTTTTCATCATCGCAAATTGCCACCCTCATTTTTCTCACCTCTGTATTTTATTTTACTACAAAACAGCAAAATTTTCAACAAAAAAATTTTTCGTTCCGCAAAAAGGGCGCTTTATCGCATATTCGTTGAGTAAACCTCTCAAATTTTCTACAATGGGTCAAAAGATAATTTGGGAGGGATAGAGATGTCTTGGCTCGGTCATTTATGGCATTTTATTTTCGGCGTATAATATAGCGACAAAATATCAGAGGTACAAAATGTACATTATCGAAAAACAGCAGCTAAGGTATGACAACATACTGTCCTACCGAACAAGGGTCGAAGAAAGCGCTCTGCTTCGGCTTTTGAGCCACATAAGCACGGCGCTTGATGCGCTGGAGCTTGAACAGAGAGGCGGCATAGTTTTCACCATTGACGAAAAGTTCAAAACGCCGCACACGACGATACTCGGTGTAGAGCTTCTTATCCCTGTTGACAGGAAGTTTGAAAGCAGCAGCCATTATGTGTACAAGTCCTGCTTCAGGCTTGAAAATGCGGTCATGAGCAAGTTCAACGGAAATATATGCGGATTGGGCGTGTTCGCTGCCGAGCTTTGCAGCTATGTCGGCAGCAGCGATTTCAAGCCGATAACCGATGTGTACTATCTTGTGCGCAGCATCTCCGATGATGACTGCATAATGGACCTTTACCTCGGCACAAGCGGAAATATTTTATGATCAGGTTTTGTACCAAACACTCCGAGACCGCGGTAAAAAAATGAAATGCTCCCCTTTTGTTAGACAATATGGTATAATGAAAATATACCATATTGTCTAACAAAAGGGGGCATTTCATAATCTTGTAGCTGTTTTTAACAGGTTTATATAGGATTTCGGTGCAGATTTTTCCTGTATTTTATTGGTGTTTAGTATTAAAAGGGTCGGCGGAAAACAGCCGCTATCGATTTATTCGGCAGAATGTTTTTTCAGTGCATCGATCTCGGAGCTTTCGGGCATAACCTTCAACGCTCCCCGTCTGCCTGTGACTATCGAAGCCGCAGCATTGGCAATGTCAAGCATTTCCGAAAGCTGTTCATTGTTCAGGCAGATACCGTTGTCGCAGACATATGCAAGCGCACAGCCCATAAATGTATCTCCTGCTCCCGTAGTATCAACAACATCGGAATTTACATATGCAGGCATTGATACTGCCTTATCACCGCAGTATGCCTTGCTGCCGTTTCTGCCCATAGTCGCAAGAACAATTTTTATGTCATACTCCCGGCATATTATTTCAACGCCCTTGTCAATATCCTTTTCACCTGTGAAAAACTCTATTTCATTGTCGGATATTTTCAGTACATCGCAGACGGAAAAACCATATCCCATAGCCGACTTTGCATCGCCAAGGAACTTCCAGAGCGGCTCGCGAAGATTTGGGTCAAAGGATACGGTAATGCCGTTTTTCTTTGCCGTTTCAACCGCATAGACTGTCGCCGCCCTGTTGTTTTCGTGAGTCATTGACAATGTTCCGAAATGAAATATCTTCGAGCTTTTTATAATATCGGTGTTTACATCGGAGGGACTTAGCATCATATCCGCACCGGGCTCTCGGTAAAAGCTGAAATCTCTGTCACCATCTGCCCTTTTATGCACAAAAGCAAGAGTAGTTCTGACAGTATCGTCAAAAACAAGCCCATCTGCCGATATGCCGCAGTGAATTATTGTGTCGGACAGCATATGTCCGAAATTGTCATTTCCCACCTTTCCTATAAACGCCGTCTTTTTTCCCAGCTTTTGAAGCATTGCCAAAACATTGCATGGAGCACCGCCCGGATTTGCCTCAAGCAAGGGATTGCCGTTTTCGGAAATGCCGTTTTCCGTGAAATCAATAAGCAGTTCGCCAAGTGCCGTAACATCAATATTTTTCATATCATTCACCCTTTATAATACTAAAGGTCACCTCTAAAAACCACCGGCTAAAGCCTTAGCACCTCATCTGCTTGC
>OHKP01000340.1_pt1 | contig 28632 bp, 63 predicted proteins | sample 1568861 | NCBI WGS metagenome assembly OHKP01 (sample SAMEA3879524, study PRJEB24766) | human gut metagenome | biome: human-associated habitat; feature: feces | place: USA | collected 1985/1987 | reverse complement strand
GGACAATGATGCGTTACATATCTATGAACGCCAATGCCGCAACCTTTTGGAAAGTATTTGTCTTTTGTCCATAATTCAAAAATTGCATCAGTTACCAAATTTTCATTTCCTGTACTTGAATCGACAAACAACTCTCCACAAAGACGACATTTATAAGTTGCATCAAACAAAGTCATATTAGACCATCCTTAAAAATTATTTTTTTATTCTTTTGCACGGCTTGCCTCAAATACAGCCACATCATTCATGAAATCATTGATATGTAAATACCTGTCAGCCTTTCGCACAGTCTTTGGCTTAAAATCTCGACACTTGCATCGCACCTCATCACAAGTGGTGAAACATGGAATCTCGTACCGGCATTTTGTGCAGATATGCTTCTTATGAAACTCCGGCAAGTGTCCAGATGCTTGGTAGAACTCATAAGTTACCTTTAAATCAATCCAGTAGGGGTTATCAAAATTCATTGCACTCAACCTTCTTCCTTATAGACATTCAAACCATAGTTGCTATTATATTTTGGAGACCCTGCCATCTTAATATGATCAATCGCATTCTTAGATAATTGAACCATTTCTTCAATTAGATAATCATATTTCTTCAAATCGATTCTTTTGCACTTCAAAATATCACAAAAATCACTATTAACAAGCATGAAATCACCTTTTAATGTGAAATGAGTCAGTAGTAAATTTGTGTATTCTACAATTTTTGGACAAATCTCTATGCCATAAGCAGGAAAAATATTTCTACATCCAAAATATCGGTAGCAAACATCGCTAAGCTGCTCATAAAAATATTTCGCGTTTCCACTGCTATAAATATCATCTTGATTTTTACAAGCAGAACCATCTTTGTTTTTATATTCTGACAATAGCTTGTTTTCAAAAGTATGATACATATCTTCATCATCTTTTGAAAGCTTTACAGTTTTATACCTTACGTCGCCATTTTCTTCTGTAACTGCCTTTCCTGTAGCAATCAAAACATTTTTAATCTTAATTATCCCTTTCTTTTCAAGAAGCTTTAAAGCCGTCTCAAGATATTGTTTTGCAATAGACTTTACATGATGCTTAAATGTTGATGTATCTTTATAATTGACGCCATTAAGAATATCACACATAAAACCATATGTCTTTAAGTTACAATCCATCATCATTCCTTGAAGCGTCCAAAATACATCAATAACATCATCGTTAGATTTCTTGTTATCAACATAAATGTCCATAAGTTGATATGCAATTACTCGTTGAAATACATCATAACAAGGAAGTTCTATTGGGTTATGGCTGTTATATAACTCATTTGTTTTATCAAAATCTCGAATATATACGACCTTCATACCCCACGGAGTTCCATGAATGGATTGAAAATCAACATATTTATTAAGATCTAAAAAGAAATTATATCTTGCTTCTTTTCCGTACAATCTACCACCAGGAGTCGTCAGGCCAAGATATACCGCAATATCACGATAGCCATCAAATGTCTGTCCAACACGAAGACGATCCACCATTTCTTTTGTAATCTCGTAACGTTTATTTTCCATAAAGACTCCTTATCTCTTGTAAGAACCATACCATTTAAATCCAGCACGAGGAATTCCAGAATTCGCAGGAACACGAATCATTCCATCTATAAAGAGCTGAAGAACCTCATCACTTAACTGTCTATGCACAAAGCGAAACGGTGGTTGAGAAGCATCATTATAATATTCTGGATTTTCTTCCAACACCGCTCTACCTCTTCTGACGGTAGAAAGCGTTGGAATATTCTCACACATAGCATCATTCATCTCGTGAAAACTTTGCTGTTGCAATTTATATTCCGTCCGTGCCGCAGATCGCTTCAATGAGTTCGGCTCAATCGTAATATGGTACATTGGTCGTGCTAGGTCATATGTAAAAATTTCCTTGAATCTATTATCTAGCTCTTCATAGAACTCATGAAGTCGTCCGGTCAAAAATACGTCTTGCTCACTCTGGCATACTCGCCCAGATGACGTGTAAAACTCATGAAGCACATTCGTATACATCTTCATATAAATAGCCTTTTGGTCTTCAGAGGGGATATGGTACTCTTCTGGGTCATGGTTTATAAACACAGCAGGGCAGTCTTCAAAGAATATTTCCTTGTTTTTCGCCATAGATTTAAGCGCAGACTCAATGTACCCAACCATTGTAGATTTAGTACATTGCTGAAACGTCTCAGCATCCGCTGCTAAATTCTCTCTAAATTCATCCATTTGCTCACGAGCAATACTTTCTAATGGTGTACCAACTATCTCAGCCCAAAAGGTATCCTCGCCATGTAAATCCTCTGGATATTGATAAAAATTCTTATTAGCCATTCCACACGCTCGTAATATTGCGGCAGGTGTCCAAAAGAACTCCATCCAACTACTTCCGTCACATTCTCTAAGCAGGTGGTAAGCAATCTGGTTCTGCAGACGCAAGGAGAACTTTCCTTTGTTTCTTGTCGGTAGAGGAGGAAGTACCTCATTGTCTGGACGAATCTTTACAATAACAAAGCGTTTTCCTTCCTTTTTAAACTCAACGAAACGATTCAGCTCTTCAAGAAAGTGTTTTTTGCTAGTTCCATCTAATGGCTTTCCATTTTTGCCAAACACATTAAGATAAGTAGACAGTTCTAAAAAATTAGAAAAAATCTGACCATCATTCAATTTGCCTGCTATCTCCGATGTAACCTCGTATTTTTTCTTGTCCATATAACCTCCTACTCAATTTAGTTGGATTGACGAGTCTGTATTATATATATGTATGAAGATACATAGTCGTCAGTCCAAGTACAACTATCACAAAATATCTCTTAATGGTTTACTCGACTTGAAGCTATGAAGCGTAAGCGACATAGATTCAATTTGAGTAAACCTACGAGCGTCCGCAGACGCGAGATCCCTCTCCACGCCCTGTCTGGAAGACTACTATAAATATCCACCACAGTCATTCAATCACTAACTCCTTTACAGTATCCTGTATTGTATAGCTATCTACACTCATTATACCATGAGTTTGCCAAAAATTCAATAGCTACATAATACAGGATACGAATATTCCTGAAGCCTATTATAATAAGGTATGTTTCTGGGAGGTATTGTTTTCTATGAAGGACATCCAAATGCTCTGTATGCTTTATATGTTCTGTGTAAGCTGCCAGAGGCCACAATCATGCTTCTTGTAGGTCTTTGGAGTCTATGAGAGTGCTACTCAGATGCCAAATCAGTCCGTTTATGGCAATAGGGAAGTACAGATGGGTACAAATAGGTACTTTATGCTCCGAAGAATGGTCTTTTTCGGTACATTTCGGGTACACATCGGGAAAACCCGCATGAAACCTAGCTTTTTCAGAATTTATTGGCTCAAAAAGGAACAAAATAAGGAGTAAAAAGGTACAAATAAAAAGAAAAACTAGCCAAAATATAACGCAAATACGTTAAATTCTAGCTAGTTACCGAATGAGCTACCGATTGAAAAATAGCGATTTTAAGCTATTTTTAGTTATTTTGGGTGGAAAAGCGAGTGATTTGTTGGTGTGTATGAAAGAAGGTATATGGTTGTATTTTGGAGTATTTTGTCAGGGGAAGTGTACCCAGGGTAGGGAGGAGAAGTGTTAAGAGATTACTTATTGACAAATTTGGAATGGTAAAAAGTAGTATTGTTGGCTGCCAATAAGAGAGGTATTGGTAGAATTGTTGGAAATTATTGGGAATTGAAGACAAAATAATGTGTAAAATATTACGATAAATCGTTATTTCTTGAAGATGAATAAGAAAGATGTACTGGGGGCTTCGGCTGCTGCCTGGAACGTCCAAAAAATGGAAAGTACGCCCCACGGCTTGAGTGCTGGAAATGCTCAAAATACGACACTCAACAGGGCAAGGGAAGGCGGGGTTTTGCGTCGTTGGTGCATCTGATACAGGCCAAAACAAAAGCTAAAAAGTTTTAACTATTTCAGTCGAGGCTTACACGTTGCCGGGTGTTTCTTTTGTTCGCTGATTATTGACACGTTGCCGGGTGTTTCATATTTTAACGGTTTAGCACTTTACCATACTAAAATATTCATTCTACCTAATCAGGCACTTTGCTTTAATGCTTTATCACTTTACCACGCTAAAGCATCCCATTTTTCCATATAAGGTAATTATAATATAAAGCAAAAATCCATTTGTTGCGTGTGCAACATTTACGGTTTAACCGCTTGACATTTCCGGTTTAACCGGCTATAATAGTGCCAAGCTCAAGGGCAAAAGCCCAACGGCCTAGCATGATAGACGGTTCTGGAATACCATTCATTCCAGCTTGCAAAAGTTGTTGGTACAACGTCCAAAAGCCAAAACAAAATGGGGCTTGACAAAACGGTTAAACCGTGATACAATACAGTCAAGCTCAAGGGCAACGGCCCAAAAGCAAAACCTAGTTTCCATAGCACATTGACAAATTCAAAACTTTTAATCTTTGCCGTTTTGGTTTTCATCCATCCTAACCGATGGATGAACCATACAACAAAAGTATAGGTTAAAAGTTTATCATCTAATCAAATCCTAATCGGTTTGATATGTTGGTTAGAATTGTCAAAAAATCAAGCACCTTGAAAAAACACTATCTTTGTAGTAGGGGCGGAAACGCATAACCAAAAGCAAGAAAAGCGCACAACGCATAGTTACTCACACTAACGGGCAAAGTGGGCAAAGCGGGTTTGATCCGAAACAAGCAATCAAACACCGGATAATGGCCGATGTATAAGCAAACCATGTTGCAATGGTTCAACGTCAAAATACCATCCGTTACCCTCTCACGGGAAGCAAGAGGCGGTGCGTTTATGGCAAAATCCATAATATCAGACACAACAAACACGCTCATTCTAACGAGTAAAGCGGGGATTAGAACACTACTTGCCTAGCTTCTGTACGGCGGGGGCAAGCACCTAGGAGATAGCCATAGGTTTATTCTGGCACAGTTTTACAGGGAGATTGTACGATTTCAAAGTACAGGGATCTTCACCAAAATCCAAACGGTTATTGCGCAAGATCGGGGAACACTATGCAGGGCATAGTATTGCGCACAAGGATGGTCAACAGTATGCACCTTGTATTAAAAGCGTACTGTACCAGAACGGCAAAAGCCGCTTGAACGTCACACATTCATTATATCATATCAAAGGAGATAATACTATGTCTACCCTGTCTAACGTCTGTCTGTCCATCCGTAGCTCTAACCGTATCACGTCCGAAAAGCGTGGTTACGCAAGCGTTGGCAAAACTATCATTAGCTTTACCAACAAACCCGGCAACGGTGGCGTTGCACAGCTCAAGGCATTTCCTAAACCCGACAAAATGCCGTCCTATATGCTCATGAACAAAGAAGAGTATGAGCGTTATGGCAAGGCTGTACAGTACGTCTATAACAAGGCTTGTGCTGTCAACCTGTCTACCACCAACGGCAAAGATACTTCTATCATCAAGGTTCACACGGACGACTTTTATAACTGCCTGTCTGATCTGGCTATCATCGTTTTCGGTGAAACGTTCTCTATGCAAGAGTATCCTAATTTTGGCACAGAAGTCCTTGCCATGGCAAAAACCTATCTGCCTACCAACATGGACGGCGACACAAGCCCGGCAAATATGCCTATCAATCGTTTCGTCAAGGCTCTTGAGCCTATGATGTTGGCCGTTGCAAACCACAGTGTTTTCCTCAAGGACTATGAGCGTGATTATAACCTTGCTGTCAAACGTTGCACTGCCCGTATTAACAAGGCAACGGCACAGCTTGACAAAGCAACGGCAGAATACGACAAGGCAAAGTCTGATCTTGACAAGGCAGAGGAGCAGGTGCGTAAAGATGCAAGCGATACCACCGTCAAGGAAAGTACCAAAAAGAACCATGCAACGGCACTGTCTAAGGCACAGACAACGTTTGACGAAAAGAAGAACGTCCTTGATACTGTCAAGAACACTATTGACACATGGAAGATCAAACTGGCTGATGCTGAAAAGACTTACAAGGCAGCAAAAGCGGCAGATTCTGAGAACTCTTAAAACCAAACCCAAAGAGTTAGTCTAAGCATACCAGAATGCAATACATAATACGCCTGACGACTAGAGGTACAGGGGAAGAAGTAACCTCTACCAACGGCAAAACGCCGTCACAAGATACCATAAAAGAGGTGAAATATCTTGAAATCCTATCAAAATACGATGGGAGAAGTGCGTCAGAACACTTCTGGGCATTCTATCATCTACAACGGCACAGAAGTCAAAGAGCTTGATCTTTACGGCACATTTGACGGCGTTGTGTTCGTCAGTCGTCCGTTTATCGCAATGAAAACAGGCTTTATGCCTATGTACGTCAAAACGTCTATGGGATGGACTTCTATCCATCCTTGCAAGATTGTTGACTTCCTTAAAGAAGCATACCACGCAAGAAGTGTTTCCCTTTATGACTGGAATGCCTATCAGCAGAGCAAGAAAGAAAAGCGTCTTGCAATGGAAAAGGCCAAACAGCAGCATGGTGAAACAGCTTTTCTCAGAGCGTCACAAGCTAATGCAGAGGGCTCTTTGCGCTATCATAAGAGCAAAAAACGTCTTGACAATCGCTACAATGAAGTAGGTAAAACAATTCAGAAAAAGCGTTCTCAGCGTGTCTTGTTTGGCTCTAGTGAATACGTCACAGTTTCCGGTTGGATCTACGGCAGAGAAGTCTTGATGAATAATCATAGCTTCCGCATGGATGAAAGAATGTCGTATTACATGGACGGCACTGGATGCTGTGCCCGTGATTTCGATAACAGAGATATGCGCCCTTTGAATGACGTATTCCCTGTGAAATCTGGCAAGAAAGCAAGGTGATAACTTTGAGTTTGACAGCAATTCGTCAGAATGATATAATTGTACCATCAAGAAAAGGCGGTGCAATTATGGCAAATCGTGATTATAAAAAAGAATATCAGCAGAGCAAAGATAAGGCAAAACTGATTGGCCTGAAAGTTGATGCTGATTTCTTTGATGCTTTTACCGCTAAGGCAGAGCTGAACGGAACAAACAAAAATGCGATTTTGAAAGCCTGTGCGGAAGCGTACACTTATGGAAATCTCATCATTGATGAGAATGGAAAACCTCAGATTGTTGGCTAACCCAATAACCCCGACAACAACGTCTTGTGAATTTATCGCAAGACGTTGTTTTTATGCCATAAAATGAATATTTATGCAAATAATGTTCAGAATATTCAATGATGAGCACAATGAAAACACGTCAGAAGCACACGATAAAAGAGGAGTTTTATTATGGCAATTATTGCTATTGAGTCGGCTCTTGATGTTGCCATAACATTTGGCGACAAAGAGTTGGCAGCAATCTACACCGAAGCCCTTGAAGAGGCGGGCGTCCACTATGAAAGCTTTGCCAAGTGCTGGGCATGACGAAAGAAGCGCAAACAGTATGAAAATATTATTATAGCCTTAACTATGATTGTAACGTGGGCTGTGATATAATAAAGGCAGAAAGCCCTCAAAGAAAGGAGAAGAAACATCATGGATGCAAGAATGATTAGTTTTTGGGGTTGCGAAACTAACCCATGCGCAAACCCCGATATGGCAAATAACGGAGGGGGATACTCTCAGCCGTCTGGAGGTATCCTTGTTACCCTCGAAAACGGGGAGTATCTAACCGTCACTGTGGACGATATGTCTTGCGGCGATTTCGGCAGCCGAATCGGTTGGGGTATCTACAGTTCAGATGGCCGCAGATGGGGTGGCTGTTACGGCACCATGGACGATGCTATGGTGGATAACGAATGGACGGAGGAATCTCTGGATTCCGTGTCTGGTGTGTACGGGATTGATGCCCGTGCGATGTTGTCGGATGCGATTTTGGCTGTGCATATTGCCGCATAACGATAAGGGTGTTTCCGTCAAGAAGAGTCTTGTAAGTTAATTCTTACAAGGCTCTTTTTATATGCAAAAGAAAGGATGTTTGCGATGAAAAGTCTTTTGATGTTCTTTGGCTACTCCGCCTATCAGGCCGGATGTATTGCACCTATGATGTGGGTTTTCGTTGTTGGTGCTATCGCTATGGGTGTGGCAGAATGGAAAGGGTGGTTGAACTGATGAACAGAGAAGATATTGATATTCTTGAAGTAGGCAATGCTTATACGGCATTGTTTTACAAGAAGAATCATTATCAGCCCTATATTGTGGCGTGGCATTTTGACCCGGATTCCTACACATGGGATCAGGGTCATTACTTTTGTGACCTGAAAAGTGCAAAGAAATTCTTTGCAGAGCAAGAACGCAACAATGCAAACTGTAAGTATTGCGAAAAGATGGACTGCCCTCATAGGGATGCACTCAGACGCTTGCCTTATGAAAAGGGTGGAATCCTTGCTTGTGAAAACCTTTGGTAAAGGAGAATGAGTATGGCAAAAATGAAACTCGATCCTATTTATCCTGATATCGTTAATCGCTTTCAGTATGTGAAAACGACTAACGCAGACGCTTGGCAGAAACATGTTAATAATGTCATTGCAGAGAATGAGTACAATGACCTGTTGACCCGGATTGCGTGGGATTTACTCATGTATGTGTATACTTTTGATACGATTTCTGGGTGGTACGATAAGTATAATGTACATGATTCGCATATCACAACGGCAGTCAAAAAGGCTTACATTGAAGTCTTTGGAATGCCGTCAGAATAAAAGATATGTTTTAGAAAAGGAGATGTTTGCATGGAATGGACTGGTGAACGTAATGAAATCTTCAAAGGTCTTGATGCGCTGTATATTCCTTACAATGAAGGTTGGGACTGTCACGGCAGAGCAATGTGGCGTGTATGCAAAGTGAAGAATTTCGACCGTATTCGCCGCATTGGTAGTGATGCAGTGATGTATTATGGAACAATCTATGACGGTCATCAGATCTGCTACACGGAAGAAGATGCTTGGGATTATATCAACAACTGGCGCACGTTTCGTAAGCCTATTTTCCCGCTTGAAAAGATTCCAAATTGCTTTGGTAAAAAGCTGTTTGTCTAAAATCGATATTTTAGTAAAGGAGAAGCGACAATGAAAAGAGGTCAGTATTTCATGAACGAGGTGACCGGAGAGGTTACCAACATTCATCGGGAGGCTGTCGAGTGGTATCGACAAGGAATCGATGTTTCTATCTGGATCAACGGCGTGGTTGTATGCCGTTGGGGTCATTGACAAGAAAGGAGAATGCAAGAATGCGCGCTACTGTTGAGATTTACGAGAATAATGCAGGCGGTATCTTTGTTGCCGTCTTTGGTCAGAATGGCTTGAAAAAACTGTTTGCTGTTAGAATCCCCTGTAATGACAATGATAGGGTGGAATTTACCAAAACATTCTACCAAGAAGCACAGTATGGGTGTCCTAGTATGGATGATGATGAATATAACGCAGAAGACTTTTCTGGTCTGTCTATGGATGATGCTTACATGGATGTCTGCAGCGGTAACCTGATTGCAGAGTTTTACGACAATCGTGTTGTAAACTTGTATCCGGCAGACATGGGCACTGCCGGAATGAAGCTGTTTGGTATGGCTTGACCGTACATTCACAAAATGGTCATGAATAAGCAACGTATCAACGCGCTAAAATGCGACGTTAATAAAATCTACATTAAAGTGCTTGACAAAATCAGCGGTATCCTGTATTATGTAGCTAGAAAAGGCAGTCCGTTATAGGACTTTTATTTTTACCATATAGCTATATAACACAGGATACGAAAGAAAAGGAGAGTCAACTGCTATGGCTATGTACAAAACTAAGAAGGATGCAGCTTACGCATGGGTTCGGGAATTTAATGCGATTCCTCAGAGTGTTATTGAAAAGCTCGCCAAGGTCGATTTGGAAGAGAATGGCGAAGGCATTACTGAAATCACGCCGCCGTCTTGTGGTGATCGTATCTATATCTTTAGCGGTGACCACTATGGTGAAAATGGTGAGATTCGGAGCTACAACGAAGATGACAACACTTACAAAATTTGTCTCGACGGCACTGGCGAGGAAGTTGATGTCAGAGAAGATGATTTTGAAGTCGAGCGTGACGACTTCTTTCCGATGTGGGGAACGATGTGGCAGTTTAGCGACAGTTGCGACAACTGGTGGCTTGAAAATCATCTTCAGGAAATGGCAGATTGCGGATTCCGTATCTACGAGCAAGAGGATTTTGAGTACATTTTCGGCATTGATGGTTGTGGCTACGACTTTTATGAGGCTCATTGGATTCCGCTTTATGAAAAGCGTGGTTTTCATTGGGACGACGAAACTGTAAAGGAAATGAAAGAAAATGCGTAAGACGTTGCTTGAACGGCTTTTGGATGCCGGATATCCGAAAGCAGAAATTTATCATCATATGTCTGACCTTTATGTTTTTGTAACACCGTTGACTACAAAAATTATTTCCGAATGGTGTGATGAAAATGGGTATACGATGAACTTGCATTGTGCAAAATTCGTGGATCAGATTACGGGGAACATGATGTACGACTGTGCTTTTCAGTATTACGAGGTGGAAGAAAATGACTGATATGCAAGAAATGATGTGGGATGTTCTCTGTAAAATGTCAGGTGAAGATGTCGCAAGAGTATTTACCAACTATTATGGTAATCAGCTTTTGAGCAACGACTTCCATAAATTCCTTATTGACGAGGGATATATGGCTTCTGAAGAAGGGTGGGTTGGCTGATGATTATTGATTTGATTCTCGACCGTAAAGACGGAAGACACTACAGCGCACATGATTTCTATAATGAGGTCAGAAAATATGAGCGTTTAGGTGTTGGTACTCACGGCGAGGATATTTCTATCGCGATGGATTACGGTGATAACAAAGATGTGCAGCGTGTTCTGTGTCAGTATATCCAGCGCAATGGATGCCCGGCAGACATTGAGGATTACATAAGAAGTCAGATCTGGGTGGTATAAGCAGCAGATGCTAGGTGATTAGCGGTACTAGGGCAGACATAACCGCTACCAGAATGCGAAAGCATGAGAATATAAAAAGGAGCGATTGATATGGAAACAATGTACGACCGCATTAAGCGAATGGATAAGCATGAGCTTGCTGAGTTTATCTATGTTGTTTATCAAGCTGGTGTTAAAGATGGTGAACAGAATCTTTGTGATTCTCCTGCTGGATTTTTTGGTTGCGGTTACTTCCTTAACGATAATGCAAAAGCATGGATGCCGAATGATAAGCCCGAAGATCTTTATGATGCTTTTGATATCTAAAATCATGCTTTTATGAGGTGAGAAAAATGGAATCTACAATTACTTATAGTGTCCATGGTTGGGAAAACAAAAACAGCTGGGCCACATTTTCTAAGGATGGATATAAAACCAAAACTCGTGCGCTTCATAAGATGCAACGCATGATTGATGGCGGTTGTTTTGCAATGGTAAATCTCAGGGAAGAATCCGTTTATCTCAGAGACGAACACAATGACTTTTCTACAAGCGGTGTGATTTATTCTTGGGACAACGAAAAAGGTTGGACTAAATGTGATGGAAAGGACGTGACAGAAGATGACCAACACTGAAAAGAACATTATCCTTATGGCTCTTTCTTCCTATCGGCGTAAGCTGATGGATCAGAGTGTTTCATTCCTTAGAGCTGGCAATCATGAGGATGCAAAGCAGTCAACAATGGAAGCGGCCAACGTGAATGCATTGGTGATTAAGTTTACAAGAGAAAAGGAGCTTGCAATATGAATAACGAAAATAAGATTGTTGTAACTAGCTGGAATGGTAAGTCTTGGGAGATGACACCTGAACAGATTGAAGCAGCTTACCGTTATAAAGAGCGTCAGTATCGTATTGATGACGCTTATAACCAGCTCGAACTTAATGCAGACTGGATTGAAGAAAAATATGGCTATTCATACAATGAAATTATCGAGTTTTCGGAAGAGTTAGCTGAACGATTTCAGGATGATTTCGATTGCAATGAATCAGAAAATGACGCATGGATTGACCGTATCACGGAAATGTTTGACAGCCTTGGAAGAAAGGAGAGCAACGATGACTGATCCTTGCCGTTATTGTGTAGCACCTGAGCGTTATCCTGGTTGCCACGACCATTGCGAAAAGTTGAAAGCTCATCGTGAAAGCGATGAGTATAAGAAGCTGTGCGAATACAAAGAAAAGTATTTCAGAAACAATATGCCGAAAAATACGGTAGCAATCTATTATGATATGCGTCGTAAGAAGCATAAAGGTTTACATATGATGGGCTATAAAGGAATGGGTGTTTAATATGAAAATTAAGATTTCTTATTCTTGGGGAGAGGAAGAGGCAATCGTTTCAATTCCTGAAGAGAAGGACCCGTGGGAATATATGAAAGAATTAGCTGTAAACGAAGCAGAAGCTGCTTATCTCGATAACGAAGAATATGGTCCAATTGGACTGGAATTTCGTGGTACTGAAATTATTCTTACATACAACAGAAGCTATATGACAAACGGAATCGACCAGTGTTATTACGATTTGATTAAGGAGACCGAATAAAATGTGGGATTTAATTGAAGATGAATACTCTGAAGAATATAAAATCGGAAGAGCAAAGTTCAAGAACAAACAAACAGGTCATTACTTCACAATCATGTATATGGTATTTAGTTTTTATATTTCTTTTTATTATCCAGAGTATTCTTTCTTGTTTGTTCTTCCTACCGCAAGAGATAAAGAAGAAATGAAAGAAATTATTATTTTAAGACATTCTAAAACTTTGGAGGATTGATTATGTGGGATCTGAGGGAAGTTCACGCTTGTTTTGATGGCGAAGGCTGGGTTTGGAATGAATCTTTCCATCACAAGAATGTGTTCGTAGACAAGAATGAAGATCCGAAAGAAATCTTTTGGCAGGAATGTCAGATGTTCTTTCTTCAGGATTATCTAAGCAAGTGTGAGATTGTAGATGACGGTGATATTCTGGAACTTCAGTTGAAGGATTCCGGTGAGCCGGTTCTCGCTATGATGATTGCAGAGTAAAGGAGAATGAATTATGAAAATCCATCCTAAATACGAAGATGTTCTGGAATCGCTGGATTGGCGCGTATGTGACTATACAGGTGATGGCAGAGTTGAAATTGAAAATTATTCTCCAGCAGGAGAGGACTTAATCGTTTGTGTGGAGGTTGAAAATTTTCCTGAATCAGTTTATGAGTATGCCTGTGATTTTGATGCTGATGAGCACGCAGAGATGTGGGTGGGGCATCGTGGGGAAAGAGGTTGTCCTTCTAGTGTCAGAGAACTTATTGACGATGCTGATGCTATTAAAGAAATGTTGGAAGAATTAGCTAATAGACTTATGGAGGTGGAATAAATTATGACTCGTTTTTATCTTAATGCAGGTGCTCTTGGCCGTTGGATGCACCAGAATAAAGCACAATACACTGGTGCTTACGTTGAAGGTGTCTTAGTCGATAGTTTCGTTGTTGAAACAAAGCGTGGTGTTGCAGCTATCTATGAGCACGCTCTGAATGAGTGGACAAGTAACTATTATGTTGAGTTCACTGATTACAAGAACGGTTTTAAGAACGGAGAGGTCGATAAGATTTGGGCTGATTGGTACACATTTGAAGAAAAGGCTAGCGCATAAGAGGTGATGGAATATGAATTTACTTACGTTTCTTTCTTTGATCACTGATGGTACAAGCGTAGCTCTTTGGGATAACTACAAGGAGCAAAAAATCAAGGATTATTGTAAGCGAGACCAGATTTCAATTTCAGAAGCCAGTCGATACGAAGTATCGTTTTTTACGGCAGATGAAGAAGGTATGATTACGATTTTTGTGCATTAAAAAGATTGATAAAAGGGAGATTTTAGATATGAGAAAGTATATTTTAATTACCGTTAACGAGCGGAAAATTTTTGAACCTGATTATTTTGAAACTCTTGATAAGGCTCAAGCGGAGATGAGAAAACGTGTTGAGCAAATCGTGAGTCAATCTGGCGGAGAAACGGAAGTTGATTTTGAAATCAATAATGACAGTGCCTATGTGACAGACGCTCATTTTGAGTTTGGCGATGGAAATTGGGATTTTGCAATCTGCGATGTAGTTGATACAAAAGACACTGAAAATATTAAAAACGCCGTGTTTACTTCTGTTTGGGATGGTGGTTTCGAAATCACCACAACTTGCAAAGTGAATATGGAGTCGCATGAGATTTTTGATATTAAAATGTCGGAATCAAATGCAGATGTAATGGGGCAGCTTGACGAAGAATATGTCACTGTTGATGGAATCGATTATCCCGCAGTGACAGCAGAATATGCCAATTTATATCCAGAAGAAATGGACGAAGAAACCTTTTGGTACGAATAAGGAGAATAAATATGACTGTTTTATATTGCTATGATAATGAAATCATAAAGTGGACTTACGGCGACAATCTGTACTGCTTACATATTCAGCACGATGACATTGCAGACAATAATCCTCGCTGGTGGGATGACCATGATTCTGTAATGGCTTGTTTTCATCCTCGTTATCATCTTGGTGATAAGATTGATGCGAGTACGGCAGAAGATTTTTGGAATAATCTTGTTTACGAGTATTGCTCCGATGAAGAAGTTTTAGATGCACTTTTTAACATGAAGTTGGAAGATACCTGTGCCATTGTTGATGAAAATTATAGTAACGAAAAACGATACGCTATCTGTGGTATCGGAACTCTTTTTGATGAAAAAGTTTCTGTAAATCCAATGTATGTTGGTCTGAAGTATAACGAAATTGTTATTTATGTCCATGGTGAATTGTCTATTCGTGATTGTCAGATTCTTCTTGATAAGCATATTGCATGGCTTCCTCTTTGGCTGCATGACCATTCTGGCTTGTCTATGGATTGTGATACCCGGTTTAGAGGTTCGTGGGACGATAGCAATGTTGGTTGGATTGTAACCGCTATTACGGATGGTTCGGATAATACCAAAAATGAAGTAGAACGAATCATGCGTGATGAGGTGAAGACTTATAGCGATTATCTTTCCGGTGAGAATTACGGCTATACGCTTTATCGAGAAGAACACGGAGAATGGAAGGAGATTGACAAAGCATTCGGATTTATCGGTTCTGACGTGTTTGAAAACGGTATCACATACAGCGCTGGTTGTGGCCTTGAAAAGGCATTAAAGGAAGATCGGTGCCGTATCGATGACGCAGAGAAGGTTGTTACTATTACTTACAACTTTGATAAATGTTGAATTTTAGGAGGAAGATATCATGGATGACAATATGATGGAACGTCAGATTGCTGATTATATGGTGAAATACGGCACTGAGAATACAAACTATGGAATGTGGTCATTTGAAGTAGATGAGTTGACAGAGAAGTTTGGCGTAACAAAACAATGGGTACAAGAACACAGTGATGGAATTCTTAGCGAGTTATATCTTCGACAAGAAGTAGAAGATGTTGAACGGCAGTTTGGCGGAAGTGATTTTCATCTCGAAAATATTTTTATTTGGTATTTTACCGATTTTTGCCCTAACTACATTGAAGATGAACAGGAAAAAGATGATGGTGTAAATCAATATTGGTTTGCAGAAACTCGTTGGTGTACTGATGATGTTATCGAAGCAGCAAAACGGAACGGGATTGTGTTGACTCCGCAACAGGCTGAACAGTGGTGGCAGAAGAACGAAAAGTGGTTCAAGGATACTCTTACTGAATACGGTAATGAGATTCTTTTCAATGCGAATTTTAGTGAGGTGTAAATATGTGGTGTGTTATTGAGTGTAGTTGTGACGGTGAAATTTTTGAGCCTGATTTCTTCGATAGTAAAGAAGAAGCGGCAGAATTTATCAAGGATGATGCTGCCGAATGTTATGAAAACGTTAGTGATTTACCAGAGGCTAATATTTTTATTGAATCTGATGGACTTTCTGCAACAGTAGATACAGACGAATACAGCTGGGGTTGGAAAGCGTTTGATATTTCCGACAAGATTTAAAAGGAGAGTTTTATTTATATTACCATCTTGAATATTCAGTCAGACACTTTATGTACGGCGATACATATAGAGGGCATGAAATCTATCCTACAAAAGAGTTGCGTGATGCGGAGCTTGACTGGATGAAAACGTGTTACAGTAAGCCGACAGAGCTTGTCTATACAACGTATGAAACCGAAACGCTTGGCGAAGATAAGATAATAATATGAAGGAGAATAGATATGAGTAATTTGAAATATAGCTGGAAATATGGTGAAAACAAATATCAAAAATACTACGAAGTTCGTATTGGAGAGGATTATCTTTGCGTATGGCAAAACAGATGTGAACCTGATATTTGGATGGGGATATCCCGTGATAAAATGATTCATAACAAAACAAAGAATAATAAATATCGTCGCAAAGAAAAACTTCCTTTGAATACACATTGGAGCGAACTGCGATGTGACACTATTCTTTGTAGTATTGATCCTGTTTATATGATGAAGAAAGTCGAATATTGTTATCGTCATAATATTAATGAAATTTCAGAATAAGGAAAACGAATAATGAGATATGACACTCAATCAATGGCGAAAATACTTTGCAGAGTAGCAAAAGTTGAATACAGTCCCGACTTGGAAGAACTTTTATATCATTTGGATATCCAAGCACGGAATCCTAACAATGCAGATTTTAGACGTAATGGACTTGCTATTATTGCCAAGGCTTGCGAGAATTTAGAGAATAAATAAAATCGAGGTTTTAAAAATGATTACGGTTGTTTATGACGATACGATGTGTAATGGTCCTTACCGTGTAGAGCACAAAACAATGGAAGATGCAGTAGAGTCTGTTAATAATGATTTTGAAAGTCTGATGAAAGAACTGCGAGATGAAGGCTATGAACCTGAATGGATTCGTGACAGTCATCATATGCTTGAGGTTTATGTTCCGAATACGTCTATTAACGCATGGTGGGATTTTGAGTAAGGAGAGTTGAAAATGGATACTAACGAAATCAAAATGTTTGAGCAGAAGATGATTGACAGTGCATTTATTGATGCTGTTGATTATGATCCGAAGGTGGCTGCACGAGCTGTGGGAGCACGTAAGATGAAAATGAAGGGTGTGTGTTCCTTTAACGAATACATTAGTTATTTGCAGACCATTACAGGCAATGCAAAGTTGTTCTGGAAATATCAGTTTTAAAAGGAGAAAATAAAATGTTTTTGCTTATCAATATTTATATTGCAAAAGGTGAGGATTCATTTCTCCCAGAAGTTGTTTATAAAAAGGGTTTCAATACGATTCTTGAGGCGGAAAATGAAATGAACAAACAAGTGGACGATATTCTTGTAAATCATTATTGTAGATATTATGAAGATGAAAACGGTGAACAGAATTTTAGTGTTTTGCGATTAAAAGGTGATATTCGTATTGATGCTTGTGACGTATACGACTGGTGGAAAATCGTAGAGATTTGATAAAACAGTTCTTCTAAGGAGATAGTAATATGAATGAAAAGAGATTTGAAATTGACACGCCTATTGGAAAACTGGTTGCTGAAGCTGGTGGAGATTATAAAGATTATCCAGGAATTTACATTTATCTTCAGAAAGAAGATGGCGTTCAAATTGATTTGTCTTGTACGGAAATTGATAAAGAAACCGGCGAAGGCAGAGTCTTTGTCTGGGAAAATACGTCTACAGATGAATACACCAAGATGATGCGCTGGACTAAAGAACAACTTATGACTAAAGAGTGAGTGTAGGGAGCAAACAAAAATGACTACTAATAATCCTATGACCGTAATAACCTCTAAGCCCTTCGGCGCACTGAATGTGGATGTATACGAGGACAACAATCATCAGTATTACATGACCCGTGAACAAATTGGTACGGCGCTTGAATACAATCATCCTAATAAGGCAATTCAAAACATCCATGTTAAGAATACGGATCGTCTTGACCCTCTTTCAACATTCCTCAAACTGAGGAATGTTGAGGGCGGAATCACGAAGGAACGTGAATATATCGTATACAGTTTGCGTGGTGTTATGGAAATCTGTCGTCTGTCTCGTCAACCGAAGGCTGATGCGTTTATGGATTTCTGTTGGGACATTATGGAGTCTCTGATGCGTGGTGATTCTGTTCTGGCAACTCCTCAGATGGATGCTGCACTAAGCAAGGAGTTTATTGACGTAAGACTTCACGCTCTATTTGATAGTATGAAGAATCTTCAAAGCGAGCTTGATTCCACCCGTAAAGATCTCAGTGAACAGATTGAGGAAGCTCGCGCCACTAGCAACGAAGCACTGAATGTGATTAGTAGTGTATCTCAGTGTGTTCATCAGATTAAGGACAAGCAGATGGATAACGCGATTCGTGCTAAGAGCTACACTCCTCGCAATGTGTTTCAGGATGAAATGAGTGAATGGCGTAAAGATTTGTATAGCAAGATCGGTGTGATTGCAAATACCAAAGGTTACACGAATAAAGAAACGCTTCACAAGATCTATGAATATTTAAATCGTAATTATGGTTTCGTTTTGGAAGATGCTCGTGCAAAGTATATTAAGAGAACGAATCGTAGTGGAAAAATCTCTACGATTGATATTATCGAAGAAGACTCCACTTGGAAATCCGTTATGGGTGCTGTTGTCGCAGACATGTACGCGGCGTCTATTGAGCGTCTGCATCAGAATCAAAACGAACTTTGTCCGGTTTTGAAGGGTATTGAAGCAGCTCCAGAAGTGAATGTAAACGACGATCCTGTAGTTGAAGTTGAAGTTAAAGAAGTTGTGGATGAGAAGCCTAAGAAACAGAGTGAAACGGCAACTCGTCTGGTTCCGATTATTGAACCGCTGGCTCAAAAACTCGGTGATAAAACTATTCATTATCATAAAACCTATCGTATGGTTTACAACAAGATTGGATTCACTAAGATGGAAAACATGATGAAGCAGTATAAGCGTATTCATGGTCGTGTTCCGAGTCCCAAGACAAAAGTATTCCTTGAGAATGACAAGGCTATGCGGATGTTCAAGAAAGCGGTTAAAGAGCTGATGAAAGAGCAGGAGAGTAAGTAATGTATGTAATCTCGAATGGTCACAACTATATTATGAAACGGAAGGGAGGTCGAATTTGCGCCACCTGTGATATCAATCTGGCATTACAGTTTGAATCTAAGGGACTGGCGATTTGTGAAATTAACAAACTTCCCGCCGGGTATAAAAACGGACACTATGCACCGAAGCCTATGGATGAAATCGAAGCTGCAAGTAAGAGTCCGAATATAACGGCTCCGGCTGCAAAGCCGAATACATATGCATTTCACATAGAAGATTCTGAATGGTTGACCGAGTTGAAGAAAAATCTTGAGATTACAGACAAAACAATGGGCAGTCTCAATGATTTATACACCAAAGTCTACGGCGATTTAACTGCGGCCAGCGATGAGATTGCTGATATTGAACACGCTATTGAGTTCAAGACTGTGAATGCAGCACAAGGTTATCAGCTTATGGCAGAACTTAAAAGAGCTCGCCGGAAGCGTAGAGAAGCTAAGGATGCAAAGCTTTTGCTTGAAATTGTTATGAACACAAAAACCAGAGAGTGGGGAGATGGCAAGCTGGAAACTGCTATTGAGCAGCTTGGCGCTCGTCAGTTCACTCCGAAAGTTCGTAACGATCTGTTTGAAAAGAATTGAGGTACATAAAAATGACGATTCATATTTTACACGAATGTATCGACTCTAGCGATTTTTACGCGGAAGGTAATATTATTACCATTAACAAAGATAAAGAGAAGTTGTCCGAAAAGATGTTCTTGCTTTATAAGGATTGCCGGGATTCGGAAGGAAATAGTGTGAACCAAGACGAAACGTGGTGTGATTCATGTGAGGTGTCCGTTGTTAGTGAGAGCTCTGGAAATTACTATCGACATCATTGGAAAATTGACAAGTTTGAGGTGTGAATTATGATGGTATATGGAAACATAACGTGTAATCGCTGTGGCATTACATGGTATGGCCCTAAATGTGGAAAGCTCTATTGTGATGAATGTCGTAAGATAATAAGAAATGAGGCATCTATTCGATGCAAGAATAAAAAGAAATATAAACCAACATTTGTTGAGATTGCAAGAATGGCAGATGCTGAAGGATTATCTTACGGTAAGTATTGTTTAAAGTATGGAATTTGAGGTGAATAAAATGAGCGCACTTGAAAACGAAAAGAAAATCGAAAATACTGTTGCTCTTGATTTTTCTGACTACGACTCTTCTAACAAAGAAAAACGTCAGAAAGTAGTTAAAAAGAATTATAGACTGACTCGTATGGAAGCAAATCATGGGTCAGTTCAGCCAATTAAAGACAAAGAGGATATCAAACGTATTTCAGAATATTTCTGGATTAAACGTCAGTACCGCAACTGGTGTTTGTTTAATGTAGGATGTTGCACAGGATTCAGAGCAAGCGATTTGCTTCGTTTGAAGGTTTCTGATGTAGCAGCTACAGATATGAATGGAAAGGTTGTGGTGAATTTCAACGCAAAACTTCGTGTTAAGGAAAAGAAAACAAATAAGTATCGCATTCTTAAAGTTCCGGCCCCGGCACTAAAGTGTATTCAAACTTATATCAATATTGATGGATTGTCTTATGACGATTGGCTTTTCCCGTCTCGGCAAGGTAGTTGGAAAAGCTCTATGAGAACAAACGGTGGAACGAGCGTAAGCAAGTCTGATGTGTTCCGTAAGTATGATGCTAATCCAAAAGAGACTGGAGATCCGCTTGATGTGGATTCTTTTGGTAGGATTATGCGTCAAGTCGGTAAGGAATTAAATCTTCCCGTCCAGCTTGGTTCTCATAGTTGTCGTAAAACCTTCGGATATCAGTTTATTGCATCTCATCCAAATGATGTAAAAGCCTTAGCTTGGTTACAGCATAGTCTTAATCATAGTAGCCAGGCAATTACGCTTCGCTATATTGGTCTGGATGAAGAAGTGGATGATGAATACTACTCCGGGATTGATTATGGCGTGGACTGCCATGAAAACTCTTGAGGTGTGTTATGGCTGATACTTATATTAAAATCTGGGATACTTATGAGAGCTACTTCGAACCCCTTAGTGCTGCTGAGGTGGGGCGTCTGGTACTGGCGATGATGAAATACAAATCGTCTGGAACGGAGCCTGAGCTCAACGGAAATGAGCGGTATGTGTGGCCTGCTATCAAGAGAGATTTAATTAAAGATGCCGAATACATCGAAGGTAAGCGCATTTCTGGAAAAGCTGGCGGCTCATCAAGCAAGCGTAAGCAAAACGAAGCAAATGCAAGCAAAATCAAGCTAGAAAAAGAAAAAGAGAAAGAAAAAAACAAGACATCGTCTTCGTCTAGTGATGAGACGACAACGACGAAATTTATCGAGGATGTTTTCCGAGAGAATATCGGGAAGCTTGGTGCTACTGGTCAAAAGGCTTTAGCAGAATATGTTGAGCGCATGGGTGACGAACTTGTACTTGCTGTGATTGGTAAGTGTTCTGATCTCGGCGGTAACACATGGGCTTATGTGCGAAAAGCTCTGGATGAAGCGGAGTCTCTTGGCTGTAAGACAGCTGATGATTACCGCCGGGTGTGTCCGATTGGTTGTGGTCGCAATACAAGAGTAGATAGACAAGCTTCCAGTGGAAACGATTGGCTAAAAAACGCAACGAAACGTCGTCCACTGGTTAAAAGAGAGTTGGAAACAGCATAAGTGGAGGTTTAAATTATGGGATTGTTACTTGGTTTGGGTCTACTTGGAGCAGCATTTGGTATTGACGCAGTAAAACAAGCACCGTTTGATAGGGCATATCGCCGTCTCGAAAATGAATGGGGCACTTGTACATCGGAAGAGAATAAGCGGTGTGATGCTCTAAAGTATGCGGTACAGAACGGCTTGTGTTTCGAGGATGAGGAGAAACCTGTGATTGAGTGGCAGAAGCTGAGGGATCTTCAGTGGAAATATCAGCTGGCTGGTATTTCTTGGCCGAGAGAATCTGCGATTCGAGATGTGTGCCGTCTGGCAGCTCGTGACCGTGGATTTGAGTACAAAGGATATCTTCGTAATACATTGACATTTGGCTACATTACTGATCCGAAAAATATTTGCAAGCTTGGTATTGTAGATTGAGAGGAAATTTGAAAATGAATAACATTCGTAGAAAAGCTATTAAGCAGACCATTGACCGTTTTGATTTCATCCGTAAGAAGCTGGATGAGCTTGTGTCGGAGTTCGAAAGTGTAAAATCAGACGTTGAGGATATTCAGTGGGAAGAAGAAGAGTATCGTGATAACATGCCGGAGAACCTGCAAGGGAGTGAGCGGTATGATAAGGCAGACGAGGCTTGTACAAATCTGTCTGATGCAGTAGACGCCTTGGAAGATATGATTGGTGATCTGGACTTTGACTTTGATGACGTGACCACCTCTCTGGAGGAAGCGATGGAATGATTAAGACCACGAATCCATTGAGGAGAAATGCATGGGCTGTGTTCTTGTATAAAGGCAGACAAGTTTATTCGTATCTTTTGCGTAATAGCAATCTTGGGGACAAGGAACGCATGGTAGAACTGCTGGCACGAAGGTACATGACAGAGCCTGAGAATATTGTTGTAGATATTGAATTTAGAGATTGAGGTGATAGAAAATGACCGCATTTGTAATGTTTGCTTTTAATGTGGCACTGATAATAGCAGTGAATAGTAATCCGTTTGCGTTTTAAGTGGAGGCATGAATATGAAAGAACTGGAAGAAATTTACAATCGATTATATGATGAATACATTGACGCTAGACGAGAGCATATTAAGTCTAGTCTCGATATGAAAAAGAATGGTGACAGAATATATTTACATGGAAAAATGCATGGGTTAGAAATTGCTATTAGCATCGTCGATGAAGTGCTCGAAAGGGTTAAGGCAAAATATACCAAGGAAGCTTTTGACGTAGACCCATATAAAACCTAAATTCTTTGGAGAATGGATAATGAAGATTGAGTTAACTCTTAATGAAGCACGAGTAATCCAAGACGCACTTGATGCGACAAGCCTGTGCCGATCTGGATGCTATATGGGTTATAAAAGCGGTGGCAAGGATTTGTGTTTCAAACTTGGTAAGGATGGAGATTGGTTCTGTAAGCTAATGCGTGAAATTGATTCTATCAATGGCAAGCTTGAAGATGCAATGGACAAGGGGCGATAAAATCCGGGTTTTAGAAAAAATTAAGAAAAATAAATAACTTAGGTACGATGATAATATGAAACAGAATTTGACAAATGAAGAAATTCTACGGATGGCTCAGGCAAGAATTATTGAGCGCGGTCAAACCCCGTATTATCCGGCAGAGCAGCATCTTAAAGACACTGATTTGCTGATGGAGCTATCTGAATTGATTCGAAAGTATAAGTAGTTAGGAAATTACTGGAAAAAGCTTGACGAGAACTGGTTATGCTGTTATGCTTTGCATAACCACAGAATGCAAGCGCAGGAAGGTGGTTAATATAATGTGGATTATGATAATTTTACTTATGGTATTGAATGCCATGTGCATACTTGGTCTGTTAGAAGTGCTTTCTGATGCTGATGATCAGCGTGGGCGGCTGGTGATGAAACAGGGAAGGGATAGTCGAAATGGATAATTTGAAACCGTGTCCGTTCTGCGGTGGGGAAGTTACCATTGCCGAAACAGGGGCTGATACAAAGAAGTGGATGTTTATTTCGAGGGCGCACGGAGAAAACAAATGCTCTTGTCGTATTTTTATGGAAAGCGGAGAGTATTGGTTTGGTTGCCCTGAAAAGGATAAAGAAAGAATCAGAGCCAACCTTATCGAAGCATGGAATAAACGAGTTTGATAAAAGTTAAGATTTAGGAGTGTATATGTGGATTAAAGTTGCTGATGAACCAATTCCAACTTATGGAATGAATGGCAAATCGTTTATGCTTAACCTTTATTACAAGGACTACTTCGGGCATACTCTTGAAAGAAGTAGTGATCTTGTGATTGCAATTTGGGATAGTGTCTGCGAATGCTTTCGTGAGGTCGAAACAAAGAAAGAAATTAACGATGATGATATTTCCGAGTGGTGGAAAGACATTTGATAAAAGCTGAGATTTAAGGGCTTAACAATGAAGATTGTAAATCATCGAGAGTTTGATAAAGAATATTTCGAAGCCAAAAAGAAGCTTTATGGAACGGATATTGAACTTATTCAAGACGGGGACGGAATTGATACCCCAATGAAGGTGAAAATTGCAATTCCGGGAGTGATGATGGATTTTGAGGAAGCAGCAGTGTTTGCAGAAAAACTTTCCAAAGCTGCAAATATCGCAAAAGATTTTAAGTACAACGGATATTTTCTGGATTGGAATGACTAATGTTTACTAAAACTAATCATTTAGGAGGGCTCGTAATGAAATTAAACTATAAATGCTTAGAAGCATCCGACGAATGGGGCAGCCCTGTGGAATTTAGTATCCACAAAGAAAAAGAGACGAATCGTGTCGTGTTTTTCGTTGACGTTGAATGCCAAGAGGTTCATCTTACAGTAAAACAAGCGAAAGAACTTGCCAAGATACTTCTGGACGCTGCAAAAGAATAATTTCATAAAAACTAAGATTTAATGGAGGGAAATATTATGAGCGAAATAAATCATGAAAAGAACAAGCATGAAGTGACTCGACTTGACGCAATTAGAAAGATAGACATTATGGGACTTGAAAAGTTTCTTGAGAACATTCAGAAGTATCCAGATCGTTATCCAAAGAATAAATTTGAATGGATTGTATGGTTACAGGAACCAGTTGAAGATAGAGTACATTTTGATAATAAGGTGTTTTAAAATGATTTATACCGTAACAATGATTGACTCGTTTAAGGATGAGCAGAATGCGAAATTTAGCTCGCCGGTATCAAGCACCAAAGGTATCTATTGGATGCCAGATGATAGTTGGATTGCTGGGTACTTCACGGATTTGAAAGAAGCTATCCAGTCTGTGATTGATAATGTGGCCGATGTCTTTGAACATTGCTACAACTATGCAGTTATCGAAGGGTATGAGGAAGGATTCTATCCTGTGGCCGAGCTAACGAGGTGGTTTAAGTATGATGCAGAGAGTGATAAGGCATTTGAAATTAAACCTCCGCTGCATAATAATGTGCGTGGATATGCGTTTTAAAGAAGGAAAATAAGACTATGAGCAGTGTACTTATTGATCGGAACGCAGCTAAGAAGGTAGAATCCATCTTCGAGCATCCTGATAAGGTCTATTCGGTGTATTTGAAGGCTGGCGGAGATGTCGTTTGGTTGCAAGGTGAAATTGAGTTGTATGAATTTTTGCGCAGCTTATAAAACCAATATTTTTGAAAGGAAGTGATTTTTATTAACTCTAATTTGTTAATAAATCGTGAGCAAAGTATTGCTATCGTGTGTATAATGTGCTTACTGGCAGGGAATCTGGTATCGAAGATCAGTCCTGCGATTCAGAATCAGAGCAATTCATACATTTATAATAGTAGTCCTCCGGCAGCGAGTATCGTGCAACAAGAGGAAAAGGAGCCAGAAGTCATTGTAGAGACTGTTGTTGAGACGCGGATTGTGAACTTCAGCCAGGGAAAGCGCGAACTCACTGATGATGAGCGTGCTCTTGCGGAGCAGATCGTTGCTTGTGAAGCAGGTGCTGATAGCCTAGAAGGTCAGATGGCTGTGGCTCAATGTCTTTATGATTCCGCTGTGCTTGATGGTCTAACCATCCAGCAGGTCTTTAAGAAGTATGGTTATAGTTCCTTATATAATAGGAAGGTGACGGCAGAGAACGAACTGGCTGTGTCTATGGTGTTTGATTACGGTGCTAAGATTTCAGACAAACCTATTCAATGGTTTGTGACCCCGGCGGCAGCTCCCGGCAGTTGGCACGAGCGCGGAGCAACATTTGCTGGACAATTTGGCGCACACAGGTTTTATTATAACGCAAGTCTAGTTGTGGATGATGCTGAGTAAATGGCATCATCTAAAATTTCGGCGAATCATACGACAAAAAGATGTACAACATATTGACGAAAAACAAAAAGATGTGTATAATGTATCTTGAAAGTTGTTTGTGCGAGCGGAAGGCGGTATTTCGATGAGTGAAAAAAAGGTTTTGGGAGTTATACAGGTTAAGAACTTTTTGAAGTACATAAGAAAAAAGAGAGTGTGGGTCTGTTTTGTTTGCAATGGTGTGGACGTTCACATGATCTGTAAAAAGATGGACGACATTGGCGTAGAGACGCATGGGACTGTCAAAGGCATTGGTTTTTTTGGAAACGAAAGTCACGTTGAGTTGCGGCAAGAATGCTACGAGGTAAGGAGGATAGAGTTTAGGCCGGGTGATAAAGAGAGAGCGTATGAGATGATCTTCGATAATACCAGCGTGTTCGTATCAGAGAATCCTGAGTTGTACGGGCACTAAAAATATTTTCAAAAACCTCTTGACTTCTTCAATTGTATCCTGTATAATGTAGCTATGGAACGGAGCTACACCATTGTAGAGGAGAATGACTATGGATATCAATATTGACCCAAAGGTCGGAGAGGTTTGGTTGGTTGATCTATCCAATGCGACAGGTCATCAGCAGCGCGGCATTCGGCCCTTCGTTGTGACAAGCAACAACAAGCGCAACCTCTTCAGCCCAACAATTAAAGGGAATCCGTTGTCTTCAAGAATATGCAAGCGTTCTCCGGTTCATGTTCTACTCTCAAAGGAAGACTGTGATTTCCTAGAGGTTGACAGTATTGTTCTCTGTGAAGAGACTGATACACTTAATAAAGGACAGTTCATTAAGAAACTTGGTGTCTTGTCGGAGCGTCAGATGAATATGATCGCAATGGCAAGATGCAAGGATGAACCATTTTTACTCGCAGCATTCTTGAGCGGCGTACAACATACCATGGAATTTCAGAATTTTGCCGCATTTGCTTGATTTTTTATAAGGGTTAATGGTACACTACATATAATAAGAAGGAGTGTGCCACTATGCTTACTGAAGAAAAGATCAAAGCTTTTGCTGAAAAGTATTCTGATAGAAGCGGTGAGTTTGTTATATCGACGCTTAACCATGTTATGGATTACGAGGCCGAGCGTGGGTATGAGTTGTTTGACTTCACAAAAGATGATTTCGTAAAGATGTTTGCCAAATACAATTGGGTGAACTCAAGTCGGTCGTTCAGAAATGTAAAGTCGATAATTACAGGTTACATCAAAAGTGAGGATCGAGCGAGCATGTATGACTTAGCTGAATTCTCAGAGGATGATGTGAGCTCGGACAACATGTACGAGGGCAAGTATTTTGCATCAGTTGATGAGTTTGTTGATTTCTTGGACAAGTATGAAGAACCATATCAGATTCGTATGAACGTAATTGCCGTGCTGTACTGGATTGGCCTTACTTCAGAAGAGGTTTCTAATCTGACAATTAACGATGTTGATTTTGAATCTCGTACCGTTCTTGGCAAAACTGATGTTGACGCGAGGCTGATGAATATCATCAAGCAGTGTTATGAAATGAAACAATACGATGCTCCAAATATGGGAGGATACAGAACGTTTTATGTCATAAATGGTGATTACATTCTTCGCAAAACAGAGGATAGAACTGGTGCAGACAGTGATTCAAGAATGTCTACGAATACGATTCATAGTTATTTCACGCGCTTGAATGATATTCTCGAAAGAAGATATCATTCAAAGGCTTTAGACCGAAGACATCTGACCAGAAACGGCGAGTATGTCAAGGTTTACAACTACTGTAAAACTCATCCAGAATTTAATCTTGCAGAACTTAGTTTCGGAAATGGTAAAGGTCCTGCAGACATTATCGGAAGAAAGTGCAGCAAGGTTGCCTACATTAGTTTCCGGCAAGGATACAAGGGCTGGATCGAATACTTCCACAAAAATTAAAAACAGGGGGCTTCGGCCCCTTGATTTTAACATTGTAACTATACAACACAGGATACAGAAAATAGTATTTGAATGGAGAATGATAACAATGTCTGATTTCAAGAAATTTCGTGCACTGCTGCAGGACCACTTCAATGAGATGGTGAAGGGTGAGAATCCACTGTTTATCACCGATGCAGACGAGGATGAGCTGTACAATCTGTATCTCGACAGCTTCCCGGCTGGCACGAATGAGTTGTTCCGTAAGCGGCGCGAGCATGACTGTTCCTGCTGCCGCCGTTTCGTGAAGAATATCGGCAAGCTGGTAGCGTTTGATGATGGAAAAATGATTACTGTGTGGGATTTTGATGCAAAGTCTGCCAAGTATCAGCCTGTTGTGGACGCTCTGGATGCTTATGTGAAGAGCCGCACTATTGTGAATCCGTATTTTGTCAGTCGCAATATGATCGGTTCTGGCAATATGTTCGGAACTGAGATGAGCTACGAGTACGATGAGAACCACAAGGACGTGCATACTTGGGATCATTTCGCAGTCAAGATTCCGCAGCGTTTCGTTGTGCGGCCTGATGATGTGGCTACCAAAATGGCTCAGTGGCGTGATTCCGCAAATGTATACAAGCGTTCTCTGGAAGAACTGACCATGGATGCTGTTGATACTGTTCTGGAGCTGATTGCAC
>OHKP01000316.1_pt1 | contig 29941 bp, 30 predicted proteins | sample 1568861 | NCBI WGS metagenome assembly OHKP01 (sample SAMEA3879524, study PRJEB24766) | human gut metagenome | biome: human-associated habitat; feature: feces | place: USA | collected 1985/1987 | reverse complement strand
AATTGAGGGCGGGACACCCGCACCCGAAATAGAAACAAGTAATAAAAACTGCGCCAAATAGATGCATAATGCGAAAGAGGCATCCGAACGGCAACCCTAATTTACTGACGTAAATGAGTTGTCGGGCGGATGCCTCTGACAAAATTAGGCGCTATTTGGCGCAGTTTTTAATAAGCACGGGCGTAATAGATTACCTTGCTCGCAGGCTTCCCGCAGACTGGGCATACGTCGCCGACGGGCGTTTGGTCAAACGGCATGCAACGCGAGGTCGCCGCAAATTGTTCTTTTATCTTGTCCTCACAGCAACGGTCGCCGCACCACATAGTCTTGACGAAATTGTGATTGTCAAGAGCCTCTTTCATCTCGTCGAGAGAGTGGCAAGTGACGATGTGCGAGTGCAAAAATTCGTGCGACTGCTTGAACATATTTTGTTGAATATCGTCCAAAAGCGCGGGGATTTCGGTCGTAAGGCTGTCGATTTTGAGTGCGAACTTGTCGTGAGTATCGCGGCGCGCAATCATAACCTGACCGTTTTCGATGTCGCGAGGACCGATTTCGAGACGTACGGGCACACCTTTCATTTCCCATTCGTTGAACTTCCAGCCCGGGGATTGCTCTCTGTCGTCGAGCATAACTCTCACGCCGACGCCACGAAGTGCGGAAGCGACTTCTTGAGCTTTTTCGTTGACGCCTTCTTTGTGCGCAGCAACGGGAACGACAACCACTTGATAGGGTGCGACTCTCGGCGGAAGTTTCAAGCCGCGTTGGTCGCCGTGCGCCATAATGAGCGCGCCGATAAGACGAGTGGATACGCCCCAACTGGTTTGATAGGGATTTTTGAGTTGACCGTCTTTGTCGAGATATTTGATTTCGAAAGCGGACGAGAAGTTTTGTCCGAGATAGTGGGAAGTGCCCGATTGCAACGCTTTGCCGTCGAGCATCATTGCTTCCATAGTGTAGGTGTCAACTGCGCCCGCAAATTTCTCTTTTTCGGATTTTTGACCGACAAGGACGTCGATTGCAAGCACGTTTTGCATAAATTCACGGTACACTTCGAGCATTTTGAGGGTTTCCTCTCTCGCTTCGTCTTCGGTTTGGTGAAGGGTGTGACCTTCTTGCCAGAGAAATTCGCTCGTACGAAGGAAAGGACGAGTGGTCTTTTCCCAACGCACGACGTTTGCCCATTGGTTTATGAGCACGGGCAAATCGCGATAACTCTTGACCCACTTTGCGTACATAGAGCAGATGATGGTTTCGGACGTAGGACGCACAACGAGTTGCTCTTCGAGCGGCGTATTGCCGATATGTGTGACAAGCGCGACTTCGGGCGCGAATCCTTCAACGTGGTCCGCCTCTTTCACGAGATAACTGTATGGGATAAACATCGGGAAGTATGCGTTTTTGTGTCCCGTTGCCTTGAATCTCGCATTGAGTTCCTCTTGGATATGTTCCCAAATCTCGTAGCCGTAAGGGCGAATGACCATCGTGCCTTTGACAGGGCCGTAGTCGACGAGTTCGGTTTTAAGCACAACGTCGGTGTACCATTGAGGAAAATTCACGTTCATATCCGTGATTTCTTTTACGAATTGATCCTTTTCTTTTGCCATAGTCTGCCTCTATCCGTATAAGGATAATTATATATAATAATATACTGTATCGATATTATATACTCTAAAAACCGCCTTGTAAAACGAAAACATCGAAAAACAATCAAAAGGCTTTGATAAATAAGAAGTTACAAACGTTTACGCAACCTTAATTTTTGTTCGAGCGAGCATTTGACGATTGCCATTTTTCGACTTCTTTTATATAATGGCAGTATGGCAAAGAAATCTTCAAAATCCACGAAATCTAAAAAGCAAACCTCGTCACCCGTCGAAAAGGCGGCGAAAAAGGCGTACAAGGCAAATCCGAAAGCGTTTGTAATTTCAATAGTTGCAATCGTGCTCGTCATAGCAATCGCTACGGCGGTTGTGTATTTTGCATTCCCCGACACTTGGGACAAAATCGTTTCTTCCATAATCGATAACGGAACGAACGGCGGCGGAACGAACAATGGTGGTAGCGGTGGAAATTCTTCGCTTACAAGCGGGAGCGGAGAAATTGCCGTTCATATGATAAACGTCGGACAAGGGGATTGCATTTTTATCAAGTTTCCCGACGGAAAAGATATGATTATTGACAGCGGCAGTACGACCAGACCGTACGACAACTTTGACAAAGACGTCGTTTTGGATTATTTACGGCAACGCATAGACGGAAATATTGAATATCTGATGCTTACGCACGCCGATACCGACCACGTTTCGTATCTTGACGACATAGTAAATGCGTTTCAAGTCGACAACATATATATGCCAAACATATTGTCAACACCAAACGTAGACGGGCTGTCTGCTGTTGTAAAAGCACAATTTACCGCTATTCCCGACGAGAAGAAGGCGTTGTTTACGGACGAGGATACGATTTCTACGGCGCAATACGCGGCGTTCTTTGCGGCGGCGTTGACAGAACCGAATTGCAATATATTTATCAATATGGACGATGACGAAAACACGAACAATATCGTCATTAGAGACGACGCCAACACCTATGAATTCAAATTCTATTGCCCTACAAAGCAGTATTACGAAAGCACTAAACTTAACAGCGCGGAAAAGAAAAACGCCGTTTCTCCCGTCGGAATTCTGACGTACAACAACAAAAGGATAATGTTCACGGGAGATAGCAACGAGATAAACGAGCCGATAATCGAAAGGCGCACGGGTAAAGTCGATTGCGACGTGTTGAAAGTGGGTCATCACGGAAGCGAAACTTCTACGGAGAACGATTTCTTGGACAACTATACATTTGAGTATGCGTTGATAAGTTGTCAGTATAATACTTCGTATTATCATCCGCGCCAAGCCACTCTCGACAGACTCAAGGAGCGCAATATCGAGGTTTATCGCACCGATAACAACGGCAATATCGTGCTGACAATCGACAAAGACGGCAATTTAAAATTCGATGTGCAGACCGAATGTTCACAAGATAAGAATTATATAGGTTATACGTACGGGCAGAAGAAGGACAGTGCGTCAACGCAAAGCGTAATCCCAGACGGGTTGAGAGGCCTGTTTTTTGTCATAGCGGTGTAAAAAACGAACTAAAAAGACGCGCAGATAGGATAAAGAGCAAGAAAAAGCCCCTTGTCAGGCAATCTTTTTCAAAAGCAGGTACAGGGTGCAAGCAAGCAGACAATTTGGCGGAACTGCGGCTGGATAGTTTGTCCGTGAATGATTTGATAGCGCAAATTTTCTGCGCGGTAGAGGACTAAAAGTTTATGTAGATAAAAGAAAAGACACGCTGTTGCGTGTCTTTTTGTAAACTTGCATAAACTTTTAGTCCGCTTTGTAGGGAAGCAATGCCATAACTCTTGCTCTCTTGATTGCGACAGCAAGCGTTCTTTGATGTTTTGCGCAAACACCGCTCATACGACGGGGAAGGATTTTGCCTTTCTCGGTGATGAAACGACGAAGTTTCGCAACGTCCTTGTAGTCGATGTCGTCAACGTGATCTACGCAGAATGTGCAAACTTTCTTTTTGGGCACTCTCTTGGGTGCGCGGGGTGCTTTAACTTCTTCTGCCATTTTCAATACTCCTTAAATTAGAATGGAAGGTCTTCGTCGATGGGTTTGAGATCGTCGAAATCGACGTCGTCGGAACCGTTTTCGTCACTTCTGGTAGAGAGGAATTGCACCTCGTCCGCCGCGATTTCGGTGACGTAACGACGAGAACCGTCTTGCGTGTCATAACTTCTTGTTTGGATGCTGCCGCTGATAGCCGCCTTGCTGCCTTTTTTGAGGTAGCGAGCGCAGTTGTCCGCTTGCGCTCTCCAAACTACGACGGGGAGAAAATCGGTTTCTCTTTTGCCGTCTTTTGAGTAGGAACGAGACACAGCAAGTGTAAATCTGCAAAATTTGATGCCGCTGTTTGTGGACGCGAGTTCCGGATCCTTTGTCAAATTGCCGATCAAAAATACCTTGTTCATATTTTTTCTCCTTGTCTATTATTTCTTGATGATCATTTGTCTTACGACGTTTTCGTCGTTACGCATAAATCTGTCAAGTTCTGATTGAGCATCTTTAGAGCAGGTGACGTTCATAAGAACGTAGAAACCTTCGGTTTGCTTATTGATTTCGTAAGCAAACTTTCTCATGCCCCATTTGTCCAAACCGTCAACGGTGCCGCCGAGAGAAGCAACCAAGTTTTCAAATTTTTCGACAACCTGATTTTTCTTATCGTCGTCCACGTCGCCGCGAATGATGTAGAGAACCTCGTACTTATCCATAATTCGATACCTCCTTTTGGTCTTGTGTCCCTTTCGGGAAAGGAAAACGCATCATTATAGATGCTCAATAATAATATATTAATAAAAAATATTTGTCAAACGAATGACGGACATTTGTTATTTTGTCAAAAAGTATGCAAAGCAACACAGTTGCGAGTTCGTGTTGATTTGCGAACGTGTCGGCAAAATGCGTATGGACAAAGCGGGACTTTTAGTTTATAATTTGATTGCGAATGAGAGGATGTTTTCTATGTTTATGTTTAGCACTAAAGAAAAATGTGAAAAACAAGGTATCTAACCGATGCTTTTGATGTCGTGCGGCATAAAATAAATATGAGGTGAAGATTATGGCAAATCGGAAAAAGTGGATTTTTATGATGGTTACAATCCTTGTCGTCGTGTGTGCGCTTGCGTTGTTTTGCGCTTGCGATTCAAACGATTCGACGACGCCGCAACCCGACACGCCTAAACCTGATCCCGATCCGACGCCAAGTCCGGAGCCGGAGATAGTTTATCAACCGTTGTCGATCGAAAGCAGTGTTGCGTACGATCCGGAACTCAACCACAGCGACGTTTCGGACAAGGCGTATTTTTCGTTTACACCAAAATACACCAGCAAATATAAACTGTCGCTTAATATGCTTCCTGTGGACGAAGTGAAGGAAGTGTTGTTTGACGGGAAGCCTTTGCCTGTCGTGGACAAAGCCTTCAAAGATTACGAAGTGGTGCTTCGCCAAAATCAAACGTACAAGTTTGACGTCACGTATTTGACGCCTAAAAGTTGGACGTATATGAGCGTTTACGCAAGCAGGGATTTTGAAGAAATAACGTTGCAAGAAAAAGAATCGTATATTGTGGTTGTGGACAAAGAAGTTGACGATCAACTCCCGGATTGGTATTTTGGACGAAAAGCGGAAACCTATGCAACCAACAACATAGACGTGTGTATTTCAGCCGTGTACGAATCAGTGACATATACACACCTCAAAGGAATCTATTGGACTGCTGAGGCCAAGAGAGAGCCGCTTCACGAGGACGGATTGTATACCGGACGCGGGCGAAAAATTGACGTGTTACGCAATACGGCAAAAAGCTATTGGTTTGTCTTCACACAAAACAGCATGCCGAATGGAAGTACGTTCACGCCAAGTGTGACCGATATCAAAGAATTGAAAAGTGGAGATGTTGAAAAAGTTTACCTTTCAAGACACGAAGGGATGAAACTTTTTAAGTTTGTTTCAATAGAAGAGGGATATCGAATAAGAATACCGCAAGGTATTTCGGCTATGTTTTTGTATGGAAAAGATAATTATAACGTTACCGGAACAGAATGGCGCTCGTTAGACAGTTTGGTGAGCGAGGGGTCTGGCGATTTGATTGTTGGCGTGCATACGGGTACGTCATATCTTGCTTTATGGGCTTATGACTACGGCACCATGGAAATAAACGTGTTAGACTAAATATAAAAAATATGGGGATGAATTATATGAAAAACACATACAAAAGAGGTTCTATTGTTTTTTTATCATTTTTGATAATAATCATGATTGCATTATTATGTAATGTGATTTTATATGCCACGCCAAGTGTTGCATATGCTGCGGAAACGAACGATGCAATCAATTATGATACGTACACTGACAGCAAAACTTTTACGTGGAATGGAACACAACGTTCCATATCGGATTTTACTAATAACGATACGATAATAAATTTAAGTATTTTGGAAAAAAATATTTGAAAAAGCTCGCGAATTTCGCGGGCTTTTTCAAATTAAGAAAATCTTTATGTTCCGTTTAGTTCATTTTTAATCGACAATCGTATCATATTATCGCAATCGAGAATTGCACGAAATTTTGAAAAAACAAACAAGGAGATATATTATGAAAAAAACATTAGTATCTGTTTTGGCACTCGTACTTGTCGTTTCTCTTTCTCTCGTCGCTTTCGTAGCGTGCAATGACAAAGACGACAACAAAAACGCAAAAGTTTCCAACACGGAAGTTCTCGGCACGACGGTAGCGGTGTTGGCTTCCAACGCGGCAGGTAGCGCTTCTGCGGCGGCAGAAGATGACGCAGACGTCAACTTCAACGCAGGTGTAAACCTCACGGTCGGCGAAAACAACCAACTTACAGTCGGTTCCGAAGTGGTTGCAAAAGGCATCGCAACGACTCTCAAACCTATGATTCAAAATATGGTTGACAGAGTGGACGAAGTTCTCGGCGAAAACGGCGTAAAGGTCGAAAAAGTCGCGTCCGACGACGCGGAATACACCGAAAAGTATTCGATCACCATCACTTACGTTGACGAAGAAAGCGGCGAAAAATCCACTCGTTCTCTTTCGCTCTATGTCAAACTTTCTGCAGGTGCGGAAATCGAAGGCAAAACCAACTACACTTTTGACGCAAAAGTTATGTGGGTAGGCGCAGACGGCAAAGAAGTCGAAGTTGCGGCATTCAGCGGCGAAGCAAACTTTGACAAAGCAAAAGACGCAATGATCTTCACGCTCGGCGCAAAAGCAGGCGATGAAGAAAACGTCGGCGCATTCGCAAACATCAAAGCATACGCAACCGCACAAGGCACTGTTAAAATCGAAATGGGCGCAGGCGCAGGCGTAAGTGAAATTGCAGGCGCAAATGCGGCTCTTTCCGTTGAAATCGGCAAATTTGCAGACGGCAAATACGGCGCGATCGTAACCGCACAAGGCGACGCAAGCGTCAACAACATACCCGTTGTCGGCAACGTCGGCGTAAAATTCGTTGCAACCGTCAACGTTTATGCAAACAGCCAAGAGAACGCAGGCGAATTTGCTCTCAACGGCAGTGTCGAAGCAACCGTAACCGTAAATGAAGTAACCTACAAGGGAACTGCAAGCCTCACCGGCAAAGCAGTCTATGACGCAGACAAAGACGAAGCGGTCGTAGGACTCAACGGCGTGATCAACTTCACGAAAGTTCAAGAAGAAAACAAATAAGACAAGCAAAACTTGCAAAAAAAGAAGTCGCGACAAATGCCGCGACTTTTTTTTCGTTCTTTTACCTATTGAAAAGCGAGGCGAAACAAGTTATAATTCTTTCACGAGACTGCGGCAACGAAAACCCGCAAAACCAACACTTATCGTATCGGCGCAATATGTACAAAAAGAATCGTAAAAACTTTATCGACTTGTGCGGACAGTGGACGCTTCTTGACCCTGTATCTCGCAAAGAATATCCCGCAACCGTTCCAAGTTGCAATTATTCCGATTTGCAAAACGCGGGCGTTATTCCCGACCCGTTCGTCGCGCTCAACGAGAAGAAAACCGAGTGGGTGTCAAAGCAAGACTGGGTGTACGAAAAGACGTTCGACCTCACGAGAGAGGACTTGTTTGCGGACAGAATCTTTTTGAATTTCGAAAAGATAGACACGCTTTGCGACGTAACGCTCAACGGAGAGAAAATCGCAAGCGTATCGAATTGCCATATCCCGTATTCGTTTGAGGTCAAAAGTTTTTTGAAAGAGGGCGAGAACAAACTTTCGCTCTTTTTCCCCTCGCCCGTAAATGCGGTTATACAAAAGCAAAAGCGCATAAAATGCCCTGTCAACAGCAACGGACTTACGGGCATAGCGCACCTTAGAAAACCGCAATGCCATTTCGGTTGGGACTGGGGTCCCGTTATTCCCGTGAGCGGAATAGAGGGCGACGTCAAACTCGTGTTTTCAAACAAAGGCAGAATATTGCAAACGAGAGTCAGACAAATCTCAGAGGACGGCGGCGTAAAATTGCGTGCGGAAATTCAAAACGAAATATACTCTGACGATACGCTCGAACTTGACATAAAACTCGTTTGTCCGAGAGGCGAAACGTATGAAGCGAGAGCCGTTGCAAAGGATAAAAACATCGTCGAATTTTTGGTGGAAAAGCCGCTCCTTTGGTACGCCAACGGAATGACGAATTGTCACGAACAACCGCTTTATACAATCGAAACAACGCTTTTAAGCAGCGATTGCGTGCTTTCGTCCTCGAAAAAGCAAGTAGGACTTCGCACTATTACGCTTGACAGAAGTCGCGATAAATACGGCTCTAATTTTTGTTTTTACGTCAACGGAAAGAGGGTTTTCGCAAAGGGCGCAAACTGGATTCCGACGGACAGTTATCCCACGAAAACGACGAAGGAAGACATAGAAGAATACGTCAAAATCGCAAGGGATTCGGGTTTCAATATGTTGAGAGTCTGGGGCGGCGGCGGATACGAATCAGAGTGCTTTTACGACCTTTGCGACCGCTACGGTATACTCGTTTGGCAAGACCTTATGTTTGCTTGTCAGGCATATCCGTTTTTTGACGACGAGTTTTTGCAAAGCGTAAAAGAGGAAGTGAAGCACGTCGTAAATCGCCTTGCCGACAGGGCGTGTCTTGCGCTTTGGTGCGGCAACAACGAGATAGAGGCAATGACGGCAGGCTGGGCGACGAGGCGCAAATTCGTCAAATGGACGAAGACTTTTTTCTACGATATATTGCCGAGCGAACTCAAAAAATACGACGATGTAACGCCGTATGTCGAAGGCACGCCAATCGGCACGAAGTTTTTGAAAAAAGTTGGCTCGGACAACGTCGGCGACGTACATCTTTGGGCGGTGTGGCACGGCTTTCAACCGCTTGCGTATTACAAAACTCGCAATCCGAGATTCTGTTCGGAATTCGGGTTCGAGTCTATGCCCGATTTGAAAACGATTGCAAAATTCGCGAGCGAAGCCGACTTCGATTTGTCGAGCAAGGTGTTTTCCGCGCATCAAAAGTGTAGGGGCGGCAACGAAAAAATGAAGTATTACATTGCCGAAAGATTCAGGCTTCCCAAGCGTTTCGAGGATTACGTCTATCTTTCGCAACTATGTCAGTCGCTGTGTGTGGGCGAGGCGACGGAACACTGGCGTGCAACCGAGCGTTGCAACGGTTCGCTGTACTGGCAATTCAACGATTGTTGGCCGACTTGCTCGTGGTCGGGTCTCGATTATTACAAGAATTACAAAGCCGTTCAGTACGAGGCAAAGAAATTTTGTGCGCCGTTTTCGCTCGCAATCGAAAGAGAAAAGAACGACGTAAAAGTGGTCGTTTTCAACGATAATATTGCCTCTCAAAAATGCGTTTTGGACGTGAAAGTCGAAACTTTCGACGGCAAGGAATTGTTTTTCGAGCAGATTCCCGTCGAAGTTGACGGTTGCTCGACGGCTGTCGCAAAGCAGTACGACGTGCGCAAATTCGGCGGCAAAAAAGCGTTGAAAAATGCGGTTTTCGTTGCTACTTTGACTTGCGAGAATCCGCAAAACGTTGCTCAATGTCAGCCCGAAACCATACGCCAAACAATGCTTTTCGGCAAGGAAAAGAATTTGAATTTGCCAAAGGCGAATGTAACCGTCGACGTGCATAGAGAGGGGAACAAGGCGATTTACACGATAAAAAGCGATGCGTACGTGCGCAAATTCGCATTGTTCACGAAGCAAAACTCGCCGCTTTCGGACAACTATTTCGACGTGTTGCCGAACGAAACCGTGCACATATCCCAAACCATAGACGAAGGGTGCGCGCTCGAAGTTTTGAAAAATAATTTCGAATTCAAACACGTTGCGACGATAGAGCCGAAGTCAAGCAAATTTGCCGATTCGTTTTTTAGATTCAAAACTCTGCTTTCGACTTGGAATTTGCTAAATTACATATGGTATAAATTCTTTATGTGACGAAAATGCGGTTTTCAAACGACGGAAAACCGCAAAAAAAATCACAAAAGCACGCCTAAAAAAACAAAAAACCTTGCGTTAATGCAAGGCTTTTTATATGTTTTGTGTTATGTTTTAATTCGGTTTTTTGTTTTTTGTGACAAGCCTTTTCAAATCAGTCTTTGTTCAAAAGTTTGCGAATTTTTTTCTTTGCGGAATAAATAGTGTTGTCCACTTTTTTGCGTTCGAGACCCAACTCGCCCGCAATTTCGGCGTAACTCATACATTCGAGGTGCAGTTTCAAAACGTCGAGTTCGGTGGGCGTGAGCAAGGATGAAATCGCGTCGAAAAGCAACGCCGACGTTTCGTTTTCGATAAAAATACTTTCGGGGTTTGCTTCTTGCAATTCGTTTCTTAATTCGCCGGAATCGAGAGCGATTTCGACATTTGCCGATTCGGATTTTCTGACGGCGTCCACGATTGCGTTTCGTATGCAACGCGAGGCGTAGGTTTTGAAACTCGCCTTGCCGTTTTCGTCGTAGGTGTGGATTGCGCGTATGAGCGCAAGCATACCGTAACTTGACAAATCGTCAACGTCGTATGCGCCCGCAACGCCAAACGAGCGGGCAATGGATTTTGCAAGATTGAGGTATGCCAAAGCGACGGAATTTTCCGCTTCCAAATCGCCTTGTTGCGCCTTTTTTATGAGTTGCAGTTCTTGCTCTTTATCCATAAGTTTAGATTGATTTGTTTATGATTTTTTGTTTTTAGAGTGTAGGTTGTAGACCTATGCTTGTGTTTTAAGATGTTTAGTGTCTTTGTCTTACGGCTTCGTAAAGCACTATGCCTGCAGCAACAGAAGCGTTGAGCGAGTTGACTTTTCCGAATTGCGGAATGGTGAGAGTATCGTCGCAAAGTTCTTTGGTGAGGCGGTGAATACCCTCGCCCTCGCTGCCTATCACAAGCGCGATATTTCCCGTCAAATTTGCGTCTTTAGGGGCTTTACCGTCAAAATCCGTCGCATAAACCCATACATTCTGCTCTTTGAGCCATCTTATTGCGTCGTTGACGTTGGTGACTTTTGCAATGAGCATATGCTCGGTTGCGCCGCAAGCGACCTTGACCACGGTGTCGTTTACGCTTACGCTTCTGTGCTTGGGAATCACGATTCCGTGCGCGCCGAAACATTCCGCGCTTCTGATGATTGCGCCGAGATTGTGGGGGTCGGTTATGCCGTCGAGTATGACCAAAAGAAGGTCCTCGCCCTTGTCTTTTGCAAGGTTCAAAATATCTTCGACGTCGCAATACGAAAAGTCGGTGACCGCCGCGACTATGCCTTGGTGGTTGCCGCCGTTTGCGAGTTTGTCGAGCATATTTTTGTCAACGTAACTCACGACGGTACGCGCTTCTTTTGCAAGTTTGAGAACGCGTGAAAGCATAGGGTCGAATTCGCCCTTTTGCACGTAGATTTTGTCTACCGTTTTGCCTGCGATATAGGCTTCTCTGACGGGGTTTCGTCCGTAAATGTACATATCTTTATCCTGCTTTTATTCCTTGATATTATCCTCGAAACACGCGCTCAAAAAATCGTTGAGTCGTTGGGTGTTGCCGGTTAGGTACAAGTAGCCGAGCACCGCCTCGAATCCGCTTGCGCGCCTGTATTCGCTCATTTCGGCGTGTTTTGCGCTCGTTTGAACTTTGCAATTTCTCGCTCTTCGGAAAATATCCTGCTCGTCCTCGTCAAATAGCGGAAGCAGTTTTTCGGCTTCTGCGGCTTGCGATACGGCTTTTACAACTTTTATGACCTCGTGATGAAGTGCGCCGGTCTTTTGGGTCGAACCGATTGTCACTCTTGTGCGAGTGTAAAGGGATTGCACGGCGTCGCCGACGAATGCGAGAGCCATAGGGTGAAGCGCAAGCGCTTCCTGCCTGGATATGGGTGTGTTGAGCGAAAAAATCGAGTTGTCTGCCATAAAAGGAATTGTAGCACAATATTTTGTAAATCGCAACGCCAAACGCTGCGATATTGACAATAAGGAATATAGAGAATAAAATGTAACTATAAAACTGCCTGCGCGCGCGATGCGCCGAGGATTTGCGCAAACGAATCTTCAAGAGGCAAATTCGAGGAATTATGAACAAAAAGTTATTGAAAGTCACGCTATTGACGCTCGTTGCCATATTGCTTTCGACAAGTTTGGTTGCTTGCGGACTTTTCAATTCTCAAAAAGAGATAAAAACCGCCGACGTAGTTGCGGTGGGCGGTCTTGAAAAGGGAAAAACCGAGGGCGAGTATATCGTATATCTCGGCGATACTATGCGACTTGGCGTGGATTGGCACAACAAGCGCATATCTTCGGCAGAGGTGGAGTGGCACGAGATAGTGAACGGCAAAGACTCGATTGTCGAAGGCACTGACGGCAAGACTTATTCTCGCGGTTTTTCAAAATCGGATTTGAACAAAAAATTCGAATATTATGTCGTTGTCAATCAGTCCGTCGAGTCGGCAAAAATCACGGTTACGGTGAAATACACCCTTAAAAATCCGACGCTAAGCGCAAATCTTCCTATGACGGACGGCGTGGTTCAGCAAAACCTTATCGACGGCGCGAAAAACGTGGCGATAACGGCGAGGTGGAATGCCGATTTAATCCCCGACGACAAGACTATATCGGTTGCTTGGTACGTTGACGGCGCAAAGCAAGCGGAAACGAGCGCGACGTTCACGTTCGACGTTTCGGGCGTTACGGACGAGTGCAAAATCAATGTAAAAGTCGTTTTGTCGGACGGCGAGCAGACATCGAGTGCGGAAATAACGCTTGCGTTCGTCAAGAAATTCGCGCTCGTCGAGGAATTGACAATAAAAGCCGATTCCACGCTCTCGAAAGTCGGACAGAATACGTACTATTTCAAGGCGACCGCCGATGAAAACAAGATTAAGTCTTTTTCGACTTCGCTTTCGCCGTGGAACGCAAACGGAAACGCGGCTTGCGAGTGGACTATGGCAAACTCGTCGGGTACGAACGTTGTGGAAAAGAACAAGCGCAGTGCGGATATATCCCTCTCATACGGCAAAAACGTGATTAAAGCGACTATGCAAAACGTCGAAAGCAGACAAATCATCGTCTATGCGCTCGACTACGAGTTCGACGATTTGCCCAAAGATATAAAGGATAATATCGAAAACTCGTTCTTCTGGCTCGGCAACTATTACGACAGTTATATTTCCACGCAAGCAGACCTCAATGCGTTTATGGGCTACGCCATATCCTTGCATCAAAAGGATAAGGCGAACACGGTTTATATCGAAAAGAACGACTGGTGCAACCTCGACAAGTTTACCGAAAAGTGTTCGACGGCGGTTGACGAGGGCGTTGACGAGTCGGGCAATTTCCGCTATCAAGTGAGCATAAGAGGCTCGATAGGCTCTGTGACGTTCACCGACGAAACGGTGTTCGGTATTCCGCAAGTCGCGTACGAGCCGAAAGCGAAAAGCGAGCAGATTGTGGGGTATTTGAGATATTCCGAGCAATCTGCGACTCGGACCAAATTGCCCATAGACGAGAAAACCGAAAGTGCGAAAGTGTCAAATTCAAACGAACTCTACCGCGCCGTATCTTGCGGACAAAAGCCTATTTTTGCGGACGATAATAGCGGAATCGCACTCAAAAAACTCTACGACCAAGCGCGCGACGTCCTCACGACGTACGTTTCGGACGATATGTCCGACTATGAAAAAGTCGCCGTCATTTACGACTGGATAGTAAACGTCGTGGATTACGACTATGCCGCCGCACAACTTCAAGGCGACGATACGAGCAAATATAACGCGTTCTATCTCGAAGGCGTGTTCAACGACCATCGTGCCGTTTGCGACGGCAAATCCAAAGCGTTCGCTCTGCTTTGCGGAATGGAAAATATAAAAGCCGTACGCGTAGTGGGCTATGCAGACAAGAATCTCAAAGACCTTGATCTGTCATCGAAAGAGGTATTGGCAAGCAAAGGACACGCGTGGAACAAGGTGCTTATCGACGCAAACGACGACGGAGTGAAGGAATGGTACGTCGTCGATACGACTTGGGGCGACGTTGCGGTTAAAAACGAGGGCGCAAGCGGCGGCGTATACGAATATCTCAACTATGCCTACTTCCTCAAAACCGACGAGGATATAAAGGATACGCATATCGCAAAAACCTACAACCCGATTGCAAATACCGACGTAAACGTCTACAAAAAGACGGTGATAAAGGTGGGAAGCGTGAGTTTCGATTTGTACGTTGAATCGGTTGTTGAATTAGAAGAAATTGTCGCATACAGCAAGGCAAACGGCAGAATCTCCGTGCCCGTCTACATCGTATCGGGCGTCAAGGGGTTCGGCTACAGCATAGTGTCCATTGACGACAATCAGGCTATTATATTTGCAAGAACGTAATCAAGCGAAAACAATATAAAAAAACTCGCATCAATGCGAGTTTTTATTTTCGTCCAACCAGTTCATCGATTGATATGTCAAAAAGGTCTGCCATTTTCCAAAGAGTAAAAATATCGGGGGTGCTATATCCGTTTTCATAGTTAGAAACCAAACTATCGCTTCCGCCGAGTTCTTTTGAAAGAGCCAACTGTGTGAAATGGTTTTGCTTTCGGTAAAAAAGAATGTTTTTTGCTATTATGTCCTTATTCATATTGACGATTCTACAAGATACTTGTATAATTTATGTAAAACCACAAGATTCTTGTTAGAGAGGCAACAATAATGGAAGCAAGAGAATGTACAATTCTTTCGGGATGTTTGGCACAGCCGGGACCACAGTATGTTGTTCCCGTGTATCAAAGGAATTATACTTGGGACACAAAAAACGTAATGCAACTGTTGTCCGATATACACAGTTTATTGGAAAAAGTCATTAAAGATAAGGACAAAAACGCATATCATTTTATTGGCAGTATCGTCAATTTAAGAAGGGGCGAAGGAATGTTCTTTGAGCGCGAAATTATTGATGGTCAGCAAAGATTGACTACGATATTTTTAATGCTTTACGTTTTGCGTGATATGGCAATAAAACAAGGGAACACGGAAGTCGAGTACTCTTTAAGGAATTATTTAGAGAATCTAACGGCGACAGGACAAAACGAGCGTTATCACAATAAACTTAAACCGAATTTGACGGATGATGGCGTTTTGCAAAAAATTATCGACCAGCGAACAGCATTGTTGAAAAACAGCAAATCGTCTATTTGGATGAATTATAGAACAATAAAGTTGGAATTGTCGTATTGGATTTCCGACGGATATTCTTTAACGGATATAATTGAAGCGATTGACCATATAATTATTGTTTTTGTCTCAATATCGGATGTTAAAAGCGCACAACAAACATTTGAAAGCATAAATTCGACAGGTGAACCGTTGAAGGCTTCGGATCTTGTTAGAAATTATGTTTTAATGAATTTCACGGATGACGAGCAGACACGGTTTTATAAAAAGTATTGGCTTGAATTAGAAAAAAATATAATCCCTGACCAAGAATCTTGCACGCGCAAGCAAATATCCAAAAAGACAGAGGAATTTTTGAGATTTTATTTGTCTATAAAAAAGCACAAGATGATTCCCATTGCTTCGGTGTATGAAGAATTTAAGAACTATTGGGAAAGTGCAGAAGATAAGCAGAACGAAGAATTGATAGAAGAACTCTGTTTGTTTAGTGACTATTACTATAATTTGTACTGGAAAAACATAAATGATTTTCCTGATTATATGAAAAAATCTCTTACAGTTTTTCGTCAAATTGCTTCGACAATGTGCGTGCCTTTCCTATTGGGATTGTGGGATTTGTTCTACAATCAAAAAATTGACGAGTTTACGCTCGATAAGGGAATACGCCTCATTAATATATACATTTTAAGAAGGGCTATGGCAGATAAGGATACAAGTTCTATCACGAATATGTTTCCGACAATTTTCAACCGTTGCGTAGAGAAATGCGAAAAAATCGGATATGATAATTTTATCGAGGTTGTGAAGTATTATTTGTGTGATGCCAATGTCAATAATGCAATGGCAATGCCGACCGATGATGTCATTAGCAGAGCAATGTTGACAAACAATTCATATGTGTTGGCAGTTACAAAAATATTTTTCTCTGTTCTCGAAACGGAACAGAATTGGGATGGAATAGAAAACGCAAAAGAAGATAATGAGCCTAATCCAATTTCTGTTGATATTAAACCGCTGACGATAGAACATATAATGCCGCAAGAATCAACGTCCTATTGGCTTGATAGAATCGGCGATTTTTCGCCTACTATGTATCCGCAGATTGTAAATATGATTGGCAATTTAACATTGGCGGACAGAAGAACAAATTCAAAAATGAATAACAGGGATTTTGAGTATAAGAAGCAGGCAATCGCAGACGTAGGTAGACTCAACATCAACAGAGACATAATTGCTTCCCCAGACTGGACAATAGAAGAAATAAAGAAAAGAACGCAATGGATGATTCAAATGTTTAATATAAAATTCCCATACTTTACTTCGTCTCTTAATTTTGACGGGGTACAACAATATGAGATTTTTATTAGCAATGGCGATACGCTTGCATCGGCAACGCTTTTTTCGACAGGAAAAGTTGTATTGCACAAAGGCGCGCGCATAAAAAATACCGTAAGGGTTACTTTGAGATCCGAAAGTGTTAGAGATGAGTATATATCGAGAGGCTTTGTTGTGTATGACGAGGCAACAAAGACTTATATAACGCAAAAGGACTTGGATTTTATGTCGTTGTCTACTGTAACAAATTTTGTATATGGCGGATGTAATGACGGTTGGCTCTTGTGGAAAGACGAATCGGGGAAGATTATTAATGATACTTTGCGTTATAAAATAGAAAAAGCAACTCGCGAATAGAAGAAAGCCGCCTCGTTTGAGGCGGTTTTTATATCTTCCTTAACTGCGGCAACGGCGCAATATCACTGCCCGAACGGGCAATATCACAGTGCCGCAGGCACGATTTCTCGCACGCTTTGCGTGCATTGCACGCAAAGCGTGCAATGCACAATTAAAGATACGCGCGCAACGCCTTTATGTTTTTGTCGTAAACTTTCATAAGGTCTTTGGCAAGGTCGGGAACGTCAACGCCGTCGCGGTTGAGTTCGTTGATGCACTTTTGCACGCTTTCGATGCCCATATTGTAGCCGTCGATAAGCATACTCGCAAGGTGCGAACACGAACTGTTTATGCCGGCGTTCATCTTCACGCCCGCTTTGAGCATCATTCGTTGCACGGGGTTGGTTTGCGCGTCTTCGAGTTCCTTTTCGCTCAACTCGGATTTTGCTTTCTGATAAAATTCTTCCATCGTTTCTTTTTGCGAAAGCACGAGGTTTTTCATTTTTTCGCAGTCGATATAGCCGATGATGTTGTCGACGGATTGCGCGCCCATAGCGGTGTTGCGCACGATTTCTCTATAAATTTTCATAAGGTTCTCCTTCTATATTCGATGTTTTGCGGCTCCGATTATTTGCTTGAAAAAAGTTTGTCGAGCCATTCTTTCACCCACGACTTGTACACGATTTTCTCGCCGCTTTCGCTTTCGGGGACGAAGCATAGGGGAGGAAAAGCCACGCACCACCAGTTGTCGCCCACGCCCTCGCCGAGATAGATTATAAGCGCGTCGTAGTTGCCTTCGGGGAAGTCGTAGCCGTCGTATTTTCTGTCGGGGAAATATTCGTTTTTGAACGCAATCGAGGCTTTATATTCGAAATTGTTGTCGTAAAGCGTTTTATTTGCGATTTTGACGAGATTTGTCTTTTCTCTTTCGAGCGTATTGCGGGCTTCGTTTTTACTCTTGCAACCGTCGAGTTTCGAGGTGAGATATTCGGTCACTTCGTCGCGCACTTTGAGTTTTACGGCTTGGTCGGTTTCGCTGTTCGAATTTGCTCTTATATGTATGCGGATGCATTGCTCTGCAATCTCTTGCTGGCTCGGTGCGTCGTCGCAGGCAAAGAGCAAAAGCGCGCACGAGAGCAAAACCAAAACGATAAAAAAGGATACGACTGCTTTTTTCATAGCGAGAGTATTGCCCCTCTTTGCGCGTTTTATACTTGCATAAAAATCGCAAGTCGAGAAAAACTATCCCAAAAGAGGTGAAATATGAATCGTAAATTAGACGCCCGAAAGTGTTTGATTTTTGCCCTCGTTTTGTCGCTCTCGATTGTGACGATACTCTCGTTTGCCGTCGTGCAAACGCCGAGCGTTGCAGAGGCGGCGACCTTGAAGCAAGGCTCGCGAGGGGATTTGGTCAAAAACGTTCAGCAAAAACTCATACGCTGGGGCTATCTCAAAGGCACGGCGGACGGCATATTCGGCGCAAAGACGAAAGCCGCCGTCATTGCGTTCCAAAAGAAAAACGGACTTACCGCCGACGGCGTTATAGGCACGCGCACGGCGCAGGCACTCGGCATAAGCCTTTCGAGTTCGACGTCTACGTCGTCAACGACGTCCTCGACCGACCTCAATTTGCTTGCGAGAGTGGTATACGGCGAGGCGAGGGGCGAACCGTATACAGGACAGGTTGCCGTTGCGGCGGTCGTGCTCAATAGGGTGCGTTCGTCGTCTTTCCCCAACAGCGTGGCGGGAGTCGTGTATCAGTCGGGCGCATTCGATTGCGTGAGCGACGGACAGATTAACCTTACGCCAAATCAATCCGCATACAAAGCCGCAAAGGACGCGCTCAACGGTTGGGACCCGACGTACGGGTGCTTGTTCTATTACAATCCGCGCACCGCTACGAGCAAATGGATGCTCTCGCGCACGGTTAAACTCTCGATAGGCAACCACGCATTTTGTTAAGGAGGAAGAATATGAAAAACAAGGATAAAAGACAAGAAACCAAACAAGTCGAGAAAAAGAAAAAGCCGACTTCCAAAGTTGTGAAAACAGCCGTTCTCGGCACGGTGCTCGGATTGTTTTCCTGCGCTATCGTGGGGCTTTCCGTCGCGCTGTATTACGCCCAAACCAGCGTAAATACGCACGAGGCGTACCAACGCCAAATGGACGCCGTATATCAACGCGCGTACTTCGATTTGCTTGACGGCGCAAGCGATTTGGGCATAAATCTGCGCAAAATCAGCGTGTCCAACTCAAAGAGTATGCAACAGTCCCTTCTTTACGAGGTGTACAACGCGGCGGAACTTGCAAGCAGCAATCTCGCAACATTTAAGTCCAACGACGACGGCGTACTCAAAGCGCAAAAGTTCGTCAACCAACTCGGCGACTATTCGCATACGCTCGCAATGGGACTTGCAAACGGCAAAGAATTGAGCGGCGAGGACAGACAACGCCTTTTCAAAATGGGCGAAATTGCCGACGTCTATCAAAAGTCGCTTGAAAGCGTGCAAAAGAATCTCGACGACGCCAATCTCGAACTTACCGACGAGGGCGCGCTCGACGTGTTCGTGCAATCCTTTTCTTCATTTTCCGAGCCGAGTTTCGAGTATCCCGAAATGATTTACGACGGACCGTTTTCGTCCGCTTTGGAAAACAGGGAAACGAAAGGTCTTGTCGGTGACGAAATAACCAAAGAGCAGGGCGCGGCAATCGTGAAAGAAAAACTTGCGACTCTCAATCCCGCCGACGTTGAATTTGCAGGCGAAGCGGACGGCGACATAAAGACGTTCGATTACACCGTCAAAGTAAACGGCGAATCCGCATACGTTCAAATCGCGCGAAAGGGCGGTATGCTCATATCCTTTAACGCAAGAGCGGATTTGCAAAGCGCGGCTATTGTCGAGGCGAGCGAAACTTATCAGCAACGCGCTCTCGAATTTGCCAAGGCGGCGGGATTCGACGATATGGCGGTTGTATGGTCGTCCTCGTCCGACGGCGAATGCGTCATAAACCTTGCGCCTATGCAAAACGGAGTCGTCCTTTATCCCGACCTTGTCAAAGTCAAAGTCCGCGAGTCCGACAACACCGTCATCGGCTTCGATTCCACGCACTATGCTTTCAACCATTGCACGCGCAACCTCGACCAACCCGCGATTTCTCTCGAAGCGGCAACCAAAGTCGTGTCCTTGCCGTCCGTCCGTGACGGCAGACTCACACTAATCCCACTTCGCGAAACGTCCGAAGTTCTCGCCTACGAGTTCGAGTGTCACCAGAACGGCACCTATTATATATATGTTGACGCGCGCACGGGCGAGGAGGTGAATATTTTGTATGTTATAGAGGATTCTCTCGGCACCCGCACCGCCTAAAATGCGCTATTTGGCGTGATACTGCGTCAGCGCACCTCGCCCATCAACTCATTTACGCTTTGTAAATTAGGGTTGCTGTTCGAGGTGCGCTTTCTTGTCTGACGCTCAAATATCGCATTTTACCAAAACCGTGCTCGATATAACTTCCCCTAAGCTTCTATCAACCACACTCAATATTATTTTATATTCTTACAATACAAGAGAGTAGAGAATAACAAAACCATATAAAACAAAAAAATCCATCGGCTGTTGCCGATGGACTTTGTGTTTGTGTCAATTTCGATTATTTGACTTTTTTGTCTTTTCTCTTCAAGGACTTGCAGAAGCAAAGACCGAAAATGAGTTGCAACAAGCCGAGTCCTGCCGACACGAAGAACATATATTGTTGTCCTTCGATTGTTTTGAGGAAGAACGTGAGAATGTCGCCACCATAAAATTCTTTGGTTGTCACCAAATCCGCAAGGAAGGGACGGAACATCAACACGATTGCGCCTGCCGCCAAAATGATGCTCATAATGAGGTTGTACGCTCTGCCGTACTTCTTGCCGCAAGCGGATACGAGTGCGACGACGAAGTTGATGCCTGCAAGCGTGAACACGATCATAGGCAAAATCTTCAATATGCCTGCAAACGGATTGCTGAAATAATCTTTGAATTCAGCGAAATTTTGAATCAAGGTGTTCCAGCAAGAAATACCGTCGAGATATTGAATCCCGAACAAATCGGTTTTGATTGTGCCCGCATTGACGAGGTAACCCACGACCGACAACGCAACGAAGAGAAGGGACATAATCATCATCGTGACGTTTCTGCCGATGCCGCTGTGTTTTGCCTTGACTTTGGTTTGAGGCACTGCCGCGGCTTCCTCGTTTGCGTAAACGGGTTCGAAGTTCGTTTGGGGTTGAGTATATGCCGGCGCTTGTTGAACGAGCGTGGCGGGAGTTGTGTCTATTTTGTTGATTTTAACGCCGATGGTCACTCCGCAACTGGGGCATTTGATGCGATGCTTATAGCCGTCGGGAAGCGATTCCATATTCGCAGGCGGCTCGAAACTGATTTCGGCTCTGCAACTGGGACATCTTGTATACATAGTTCATCTCCTTAAAAAACTATTCTTTTGATATTATATTATTTTCGTAAGATAAAGTCAATGATAGAAAGACAAAAATTTGCACAAATTTCGAGCAAAAACGCGCGTGAGGGTGGCGTTAATCGCTCGATTTTTGCACGAAATGCGCTTTATTGTATCGTTTTGAGATGATAAACGTCATATTGTGTGAAAAAGTATAAGACTATTTTTGTTAAAAAATACAAAAATCAGCCCGTTTTTCGCGCTTTGTTTTCGACGAAGCGTTTCATACTGACGTAATCGGCGCAGACGGTGAGTATGTAGCGTTGTCTGTCCTCGTGAGATAAAGTTTTCATCTTCTCTTGGTCGGCAAAGCACGCAACGGGATTGACGACGGTTTCGCCCTCTTTTTGCATTTGACACAATTTCAAAAATATCGCCTTTTGTTCGGGCGTCGCTCCTTTCGGCACGCTCTTTTCGCTGTCGTATCTGTTGTCGCAAAGCCTCGATTTCGCACTTTTGGCAAGTTCTCTCAAGGCGCAGTTTTTGTGTTTTACGTTGCTCATATCCGCCTCCTCGACTTATGTTAGCACAAGTCGCGCAAAAAGAAAGTCGTGGGGCAAAACAAGACACGATTCGGCACTATTCGCCCCGTTTCTTCCTTTTTCTTTTGACGATTTTCGAGCGAATAAGCGGCAAAACGCACGTGCCGAGCGCATATGCCGCTACGCCGTACAGCGAGGGGCAACCTTGCATAAAAAATTCAATGCAAAGTATAAATCCCGCGCCGAGTGTGCAGGTTGCGAAAAAGTCGACGAGAACTTTCTCGAAAAATCCGCCTTTTTTGAAATAAAGCAACGCAAAAACGCCTGCGACGATGCCTGCCGCAAGGCAGAGCGCAAAGCAAATCGCTTGCGCTTTCGCGTTTGCGCCGAGATACAAAGACGTCATTTGAAAATGCGTTTTGCAAACGACGTAGGCGTGCTCGAAGACGAGTATTTGAGGGCGTTGACCTGACCTTCGATTTGCAGTTTGCCCTCGGTTACGTCAAGATTTTTCACGCTCAGATTCTGTCCGCTCACGGTGAGAGTTTCGTCTTTCAGACGAATCACTATCGTTTTGTCGGTGAAAGTCGGCACGTCCTCAACCCCAGTAACGCTCATTGCGTGCAAGTGGTCGAGTTCGACTTTGTGATTTGTTTTCTGCGCCGCTTTTGCGGCTTGGTCTATTGCTTTTTGATTCGACGTTTTGGAAAAATCCATATTACCCCTTTCGTGCGTGGCACATTTCATTGACAATAATATTAAAAAAGCATAAAATATATGCTATATTCAAAAAAAGGCGGTGACAAAAGGTGTCGGACGAAAGCAAAAACATAACCGAAAACGGCAATAAAAAGCGCAAAAAATTGCGTTTTCAACTCGACCATTCGGCGAAGTTTTATCCCATTATGTCCACGAAAAAGGCGCAAAGCCTTTTCAGAATTTCCGCTTTGATGAAAGAGGACGTTGACAGAGACAAATTGCAAATCGCCCTCAACGACGTGTTGCCGAGATTCGAGGCGTACAGCGTGCGGCTCAAAAAAGGGTATGCCTGGCACTTTTTCGAGCATAACGACGCGCCGTGCAAAGTTTTTGACGAGGGCGCGCTTCTAAAGCCGATCGACCCCGACGAAACGAACGGATATTGGTTCAGAGTGTCGGCGGCACAAAACAAAATCATACTCGAATTCTTCCACGCGCTTGCGGACGGCAACGGCGCGCTTGCGTTTTTGAAGAGTATCGTGAAAAGATACCGCGAGGTGTGCGGATTCACCGTTGAGGACGAGGGCGTTATAGACTGGCAAAGCGAACCCGTTTCGGAAGAAATCGAGGACGGATTCGAGAAAAACTACAAGCCCATATCCTTCGGACAAATGAATCTCAAAGCACTTGCGGGCAAAGTGCCTCATCGCATAAAAGGTACGCTGTCGAAAGACGGCTACGAAGTGAGCGAGGGCGTCGTCGAGGCAAAAGACGTGCTGAAACGAGCAAAGGAAATCGGCGTGTCGTTCACGGCGTACGTTGCGGGCGTGCTTGCGTACTCGATTGAAAAAACCTGCGCAAACAAAGTGCCGATTGCGGTGATGATTCCCGTCAATCTTCGCGCGCTCTATCCGTCGAGGACTATGCGCAACTTCGTGACGTTCGTAAGAATCATTCTCGCGCCGTCCGAGTTCAAGAGCATAGAGGCGTGTGCAAAGGAAACGCAAAGGCAACTCAAAATCCAAACCGCAAAGGACAAACTCGACGCGTTTATATCAACGACGGTGAAGGCGCAGAAGAACTGGATTTTGAAAATCGTGCCGCTTTTCCTCAAAACCGCAATATTGCGATTGGGAAGATTGTTTATGCGCTCCCGCCAAACCATCATATTCAGCAATCTCGGCAACGTCGTATCCACCGAAAGTATGGGCGTTGACAGATACGTTTTGAATATGAACGTGTCCAAAAACAACACGCAAAATCTCGGCGCAATCACCACCAACGGCAAAACCACGCTCGCGTTTACGAGGGCGATAAAGGAAAAGACTCTTCCCGACGAGTTCTTTGCCGAACTCGAAAAAGAGGGCGTAGCGGTGCAAAGATAACGCCAAAATAAGCAAAAAAACAAAACGATAAAACGAAATATTCACCATCAGAGGTATATATGAAACAACTCAATTCAAGCGAACTTCGCAAACTTTATCTCGACTACTACAAGTCCAAGGGACACGCCGTAATCGGTTCTGCGTCCCTCATTCCCGAAAACGACCCGACCGTGTTGTTCACGACTGCGGGCATGCACCCCCTCGTGCCGTACCTTTTGGGCGAAAAGCACCCCGCGGGCAATCGTTTGACGGACGTTCAAGTGTGCGTGCGCACGGGCGACATCGACGAAGTTGGCGACGCAACTCACTGTACGTTCTTCGAGATGCTCGGCAGATGGTCGCTGGGCGACTACTTCAAAGAGTTTGCAATCGCTTGCTCTTACGATTTCCTTCTCAACCAACTCGAATTCGATAAGGATAAATTTGCGGTTACGGTGTTTGCCGGCGACGAGGATTGCCCTCGCGACGAGGAAAGCGCGTCCTATTGGAAAGCGCAAGGCATTCCCGAAGACCACATCTTCTACTGCAATAAAAAGCACAACTGGTGGGGACCTGCCGGCATAACCGGTCCTTGCGGTCCGGATACCGAAATGTTTATCGACACCGGCAAACCCAAATGCTCGGACGATTGCTCGCCCGCGTGCGATTGCGGCAAGTACGTCGAAATCGGCAACGACGTGTTTATGCAATACTTCAAGAACGCGGACGGCACTTTCTCGCCGCTCAAACAAAAGAATGTAGACGAGGGTATGGGACTTGAAAGAATGCTTTGCATTCTCAACGGTTACAAATCCGTGTACGAAACCGACCTCTTTGCGTTTGCAATCAAGAAACTCGAAGAACTTTCGGGCAAGACTTACGGCGTGGACGAAACGATGACCGTCGCAATGCGCATAATCGCAGACCATACTCGTACGGCAACATTCCTTTTGGGCGATCCCAAAGGCGTGTCGCCCTCGAACGTCGATCAAGGCTACGTTTTGCGCCGTCTTATCCGCAGAGCAATGAGATATTGCAGAACGCTCGGAATCGACGACGGCGCGCTCGTCGAACTTGCAAAACTCTACGTCGCAAAATACGAGGAAGCATACCCCTACATCAAGGAAAACGAGGGCAGAATCGTGAGCGAACTCGAAGCGGAAAAAGACAAGTTTGCAAAGACCATCGAACAAGGCTTGAAAGAGTTTGACAAAATCGTGGCGCACCTTCCCGAAAATATGACGGTCTTCCCCGGCAAGACCGCGTTCAGACTTTACGACACATACGGTTTCCCCATCGAAATGACGGCGGAACTCGCAAAGGAAAAAGGCTACACTCTTGACAAAGAGGGCTACGACAAAGCGTTTGCAGACCATCAGGCACTCTCGAAAGCGGGTGCGGAGCAAAAGTTTAAGGGCGGACTTGCGGACGGCGGCGAACTCACCGCAAGATTGCACAGCGCAACGCACCTTCTCAACGCCGCGCTCAAAATCGTGCTTCACGACGATTCCATTCAACAAAAGGGAAGCAACATCACGTCGGAAAGATTGCGTTTCGACTTCAACTTCCCGCGCCCGTTGACGCAAGAAGAAATCGCAGAGGTTGAAAAAGTCGTCAACGACGAAATAGCCAAAGACAGCGAAATCATACTCGAAGAAATGTCTGTCGAGGATGCAAAGAAAGCAGGCGCGATCGGCGTGTTCGACAACCGCTACGGCGACGTCGTAAAAGTGTATACCATCGGCATGTCCAAAGAAATCTGCGGCGGTCCTCACGCAAAACGCACGGGCGAACTCGGCAAATTCCGCATCGTCAAAGAGCAATCTTCTTCGGCAGGCGTAAGACGTATCAAAGCGGTTTTGGAATAAGATTATGAAATGTGACACCCACGTCCATACCAACAATTCGCATGACGGAAAAGTGCCGCTTTCGCAGGTCGTGGAAATAGCAAAGGCGCAAGGTCTTTGCTATTTGGCAACCACCGAGCATCTCGATTACGACTTCGAGTACGGCAAAAATCGCGCGCCCGTAAGGTGGCCCAATCTCGACCTCGACAAGTATTACGAGAACTGGAAAAACGCAAAATCGGCACTTGACGCGGACAAAAACAACACGTTAAACCTCTGTTTCGGCATAGAAGCGAGTTACGATTCGAGTCAAGCGGCAAAGGAAGCGTACAAAAAAGCCATTGAAAAATATCCGTTCGACATCGTTATAAATTCGGTGCATTGCGTGGACGGCTACGACGTGTACTTCAAACTCGCGTTCCTTTTCAAAACCAAAAAAAGAGTGTACAGAAGATACCTCGAAACCATTTTGGAAAGCCTCGACGCGCCTTATCGATACGACACGGTTGCGCACATAGGCTACATCGCGCACGGCGCGCCCTATCGCGATAAGTTGTTGAGATACAAGGATTTTCCAAAAGAGATTGACGCCATACTCAACGGCATAATCGCAAGGGGCAAAGCCCTCGAAATCAACTTCCATCACGAGATGGCGCCGCAACGAGATATTATCGAAAGATATTACGAACTCGGCGGTCGCAAGATAAGTTACGGCTCGGACGCACATCGCGGCGATATTTGCAAAAACTTCGACGTGGCGTGCAAGATGTTGAAAGAGATAGGCTTCACGCATTTAAGCACGTTTGTCAAACATCAAGAAGTCCTCGTTCCGATTGAATGATTTGAAAAAACGGTTTCTTTTTGAGGAACTGTTTTTTATTTGTGCGGATAAATGCCGTCGTGTGCGGTTTATTATAGAAACGCGCATACATATCGTTGAAAATACGGATAATAGATAAGCAATTTTTTTGCGCACGATTGACTATTTATCAATCTTAGTTTATATTATATAAACAGCAATCGTTTTAACGATGCGCCGCGTGAGGTGAATCTATGAAAAAAAATCTCGAAAAAATATTTGCGTCCTGCTCGATTGTCGTGGCAATCATTCTCATTATGGTGCTTGTCGTCACGGCGTTCGGCGGTATCGACGCAAACGAATTTAACAGCAAACTCGTAAGAGGCTTGATTATCACGCTCGCAATTCTCTATCTCGTTCTTTCGATAATCTCGCTCGTGCTTATCTTCGTCAACAGCGACGTCGTGAAAGAAATCACCCTTCGTCAAGAAAAGGGCGGCAGCGTGAGAGTGTCTTCCAATGTCATCACCAAGTTCGTCAAGAACACTTGCAAGCAAGTCGAGGGCGTTAAGTGTCAAAAGGTCGCTCTCGTCAGCGACGAATACGGCGTACGCCTCAAAACGAACGTAAAAGTCGTGGATAAGGACGTTCTCGAAACGGAAACTTATTTGCGCACTTTGCTTGAAGACGTGTTCCTCGGCGAGTTCGGATTTAAGTTCAGTTCTATCGAAATCAAGGTTATGGCTCTTACGCCCAACTACAAGGCAGACCAAGCCGAAGTTCAGGCGAAAGTCGAAAAGAAACTTGCAGAAATGAAAGCGCAAGACGAAAAGAACGCTCAAAACGAGCAATCCGAAGAAAACGTCGAAAACGTCGAATCCGTTGAAAACGCAGAAAGCGCAGAGCAAGCGGAAGTTCAAGACGGCGAAACGGAAAAGCAAGCGGAAGAAACCGAAACCGTTGAAGTCGAAGCAGTTGAAGACGAATCGCAAGAAGTTGCGCAAGACGAAGCAGTTGAAGACGAAGTCGAAAACGGCGAGAAAAACGAAGAATCCGTCGAATCGGAAGAAGCGCAAACAGAATCCGACAGCGACGAAAAAGCAGAATAATCCAAAACAGAATAACGTATGACGCCGTCGGCGTCAGGAGGGAATAATGAAAGAAGTTTATCTTACCCAGGAAGGTCTTGAAGAACTTAAACAAAGACTTGACTATCTCATCGTATATTTGCGTGAAGACGTTGCAAAGAAATTGCAACACGCAAGAGAACTCGGCGACTTGTCGGAAAATGCCGAATACGACGCGGCAAAACAAGAGGAAAGCCAAGTCGCTTCCGAAATCAAGGACCTCGAAGAGCGCATCAAGAACGCTGTCATCATCGAAAAGAGCGGCACGCACAAAGTGTCCATCGGCAACACCGTCACCGTCGAATATCTCGGCGAACTCGACGACGAAGAAGACCGCGTTATGACCGTGCAACTCGTCGGCGAAACCGAAGCGGACTTTTCAAAGGGTAAAATCAGCAACGAATCGCCTTTGGGCAAGTCTTTGGTCGGAAAAAAGAACGGCGAAATCGTCAGATTCACAACCGCTCACGGAACCGAAGAATACAAGGTCGTCGGCATCAAATAACAACCATAAACAAATGCGCGTGCGCCTGCCTTTTTCGGCAAGCGTATTGCTTTTATAGAGAGAAATTACAATGAGTGAAGAAATCCGCAACAACGCACCCGAACAAGAAAAAGAAGTAGACGTAAACGAGGTGCGCAAGGTCAGAATCGCAAAACTCGACGAGCTTGTCCAAAAGGGCGAAAATCCGTTTGAAATCACGTCCTACGAGCGCACCGCAACCGCCGGACAAATCCTTGCAAATTACGACGAGTACGAGGGCAAGGAAGTCAGTATCGCGGGTAGACTTATGTCAAAACGCATTATGGGCAAGGCGAGTTTCGGTCATATTATGGACAGCGACGGCAAAATGCAAGGCTATTTCAGCCGCGACGATATGGGCGTCGACGAATATCAGGCGTTCAAAAAGACTGACGTGGGCGATATTATCGGCATAAAAGGCTTTGTGTTCAAAACCAAAACGGGTGAAATTTCCGTACACGTCAAGAGCGCGACTTTGCTCTCCAAATCCTTGCTTCCGTTGCCCGAAAAGTATCACGGACTTCGCGACCCCGAACTTCGCTTCCGTCAACGCTACGTCGACCTTATCGCAAATCCCGAAGTCAAAGAAGTGTTTGTCAAACGCAGCAAAATCATTTCCACAATCCGCGAAGTGCTTGACAAAAAAGGATTTATCGAGGTCGAAACCCCCGTGCTTAACACGCTCGCGGGCGGTGCGAACGCTCGTCCTTTCATCACGCACCACAACACCCTTGACATCGATATGTATATGCGTATCGCAACCGAGTTGCACCTCAAGCGTTGCATCGTCGGCGGATTCGAGAAGGTGTACGAGATAGGTCGTCAGTTCCGCAACGAGGGTATGGACACCAAGCACAACCCTGAATTTACCACAATCGAACTTTACCAAGCATACGTCGATTACAATGAGATGATGCGCATAACCGAAGAACTTTACACGACGGCGGCACAGCGCGTTTGCGGCGGTTTGGACATCGTGTACCAAGGCACGCCTCTCTCGCTCAAAACGCCGTGGGAACGTCTTACGATGGTCGAGGCAGTGAAGAAGTATACGGGACTCGATTTCGACAATCAACCGCTTTGCGACCTCATCGCCGCGGGCAATAAGATGGGACTCGAAATGGCACCCGATACCTCGTGGGGTCATGCGCTTTACAACATCTTCGACGCGTTCGTCGAGGAAAAACTCACGGGCCCCGTGTTTATCACCGATTATCCCGTCGAGGTCAGTCCTCTTGCCAAGAAGAAACCGTCAGATCATCGCCTTACCGAAAGATTCGAGTTCTTCATCTGCGCAAGCGAGGGCGGCAACGCTTTCAGCGAACTCAACGATCCTCTCGATCAACGTTCGCGTTTCGAGCAACAAATGCTCGCCAAAGCCAAAGGCGACGAAGAAGCCCAACCCTACGACGAGGACTTCTGCACCGCGCTCGAATACGGTATGCCCCCAACCGGCGGACTCGGCATCGGCATCGACCGTATGGTTATGTTCCTCACGGACAGTGCGTCTATACGCGATGTGTTGTTGTTCCCCACAATGAAACCTCTCAAATGATGATTGAGCGAATAACTTTGTCAACGCCCTTTTGTTCACCCGTCACGTACGATTAGTACGCTGGGCGGGTTCGCAAAAGGGCGTTGTGAATTAATAATTAATAATTAATAATTAATAATTGCGGGTGGGGT
>OHKP01000315.1_pt1 | contig 30051 bp, 15 predicted proteins | sample 1568861 | NCBI WGS metagenome assembly OHKP01 (sample SAMEA3879524, study PRJEB24766) | human gut metagenome | biome: human-associated habitat; feature: feces | place: USA | collected 1985/1987 | reverse complement strand
GTAGCGGCGCGGGGGTGGGGCCTTACTTCTCCTGTTCCTCAGCATTAAAGCCCGAAAGCTGCACCAGCGGTTGTTGCGCGCGTGCATCTTCGGCCTTCCAAGCGATGGTCACCGTTTTCTTCTCGCCTGGCATAAGGTGGAAATAGTTGTCTGAATAGTCGACAGGCAGAATTTGCTCGCCATCGGCACCCTTCAGGTTCAGACGCAGCAAGATGGCAGGTGTGCTGGCCGTGTTTTCAACCGTCACGGTGCGTGTGGTGCCATTGCCTGCTACCGTAAGCAGCAATTTATCTGCCTTCAGTTTAGGCAGCGTGTTCAGCTCTTGCAGGTTGCCCTCGTCGTTTGAAGTGATATAGAAGTTGTCAGACAGCAGTTTGCCCGCAGCATCCTTCAGTTCAAGGCGCACGAAGAACACCTTTCCGCCTTGCAGGTCGTAGGTATCGTCAACGTGTAGCGCCTGTAGCGGCGTGGTGGTATCGTCGGCGGTGCTGAGTGTGGTGCGGTTGTCTCTTATCACCTGTCCCTTCACATTCAGAATTTGGCGTGTAGCGGTGAGGCCCTCGTGCTTGCCAGCCGCCAGGTTTACCACCTCGGGGTCGCGTGTCAGGGCATTCCACTGTATGTGCAGTGGCTCGCAAGCTTTCTTACAGCCAAAGAAGGCAGCGGTGGGCTCAAAGTAATAATCGTAGCACATCCATGTCATGCTGGGCCAGCAGGCGTGACTCATCCAGATGAGCAAGCCCATGCGGTCTTTCGATCCCGACTCGTACATAGCACGATATCCCTCATAGTTTTCCCACTGAGCCAGCTCGGCAAACTGCTTTGCGTTCTTAGGTTGTCCGAAGGCGTTGGCAATGATGTTATTGAACGAAGCGCCACGCTGAGCACCCTCCATGGTGTAGTCGTGCTGTCCCCAAGCCTCGCTTTGTGGCCACAGGGTGGCGGGGGTGAAGGTGCGCACCAGGCCCTCATAGGTCATCACGTTAGGCATACCACGCTCTGAATGTAGCTTGCCTGTTTGACGTGAGAAATATTCTTTCGGTGTGCAAGCCCAGTAGGGGCCGTGTCCGCTTACGCCATCGTCGGCCGAGCTTGAAATGTATCCCAATCCGGGGTTCAGTTCAGCCACATATTGGCGCAACACCTTATCAATAGAAGCGGGTGGATAGCCCTCGTTGCGTCCGCAGTAGATGCCGATAGAGGCATGGTTACGCATACGCAAGGTATAGTCGCGTGCATTGTCAAGGAACATTTTTTCGTCAAGAGGGTCGGGGCCGTCGCAGGGGTTGGCCAGCCAGAAGTCTTGCCATACCATGACGCCATACTTGTCGCAAGCCTCATAAAACTCTTCATCGCCAGTCATGCCCACCCAGTTACGTATCATGTTAAAGTTCATGTCGCGGTGATACTTCACGGCAATGTCATACTCGCGACCACGATACAACAGGTTCTGCTCGCTGAAGCCCCAGTTTCCGCCTAAGGGCACGAAGCGTTTGCCGTTGACATAAATCTTCAGTCGTGTGTCAATATCGGTGTAGGTCATCTGTCGCAAGCCCGCCTTATAGGTGGTGCGTACAGGTTGCTCGCCATCAATATGGAAGGTGTAACCAGCCTCGTGCAGATAAGGCTCGCCGTAGCCGTTAGGCCACCACAGGCGCATGGTGCGGTTGTTCAGCTGAGCAAAGTCGGCAGGAAGGAAGGTTACCTGCTGCTGGGTAGCGGCAGGCAAGGTTACCTGTTTCTGAAATTCGATGCCGCCAATCCATCCGCGCAGCGTGCCCGTAACCTCATGGTTCTCGTTGTTGCGCAGCAGCACCGAGGGGGTGAGCGTTACGGTGGTGTCGGGCAGTGCCAGGGTGGTAGAAACCAGCGGGTCGGCGATAGATACCGAGCCCTCGGCGGTGAGTGCTACATCGTTCCAGATGCCTATGTCGCGACCGCGCACGGTGGTAATCCAGTCCCAGCCAATGGTGGCATGGAAGGTGGGGTTATCATATCCTAAGATGCCGCCGTTGAAGTCGGTGTTCTTTGCGTTCTTCTCTTTTATCGAGCCAGGGTGTGCGTTCTTTACAATCTCTACGGCCAAGGTGTTATGGCCCGAAGCCTTCAGCAAGGCAGTAACATCTACCTTTGAACGTGTGAAGGCGCCCTCAATGCGGTCAATCTTCTTACCATTGAGGAAGACGTTGGCCTTCCAGTTGATGCCATCGAAATTGAGAAACACGTGCTTGCCCTTCATCTCTTGAGGCGTTTCAAAGGTGGTGCGATACCAGAAGTTGCTGTTAAAGAACGACTCAGAGGCGTTATACCAGTTGTCGGCCAAGGCGGGGTCGGGCAGCGCGCCAATGTTTACATAGCTCATCAGGGCGGTGCCAGGCACGGTAGCCGTAATCCAGCCGTTGGTGTCGAAGGTGGGAGTAGCAATTGTTTCGCCCGTAGCCTTTACCTCAGAGGCGCGCGCCAACTTCCAGTTGCCGCCATCCAGCAAGAAGCGTCCGTCTTTCATGCCGCCAATGGCGTGGGGCTGAGCCACCACTCCACCACGGCCCATCACCTGCATCTCGCTCATGATGTATCGGCCTGTAGCGGTGGGCTGCGTCATCAATACACGCACATAACGTGCCTTGGTAGCCTTAAAGCTGATATTGTCGGCCAATGCTTTTCCGCCAGGCAGCTGTGCCACGGTGCGCCATGCGCCCAGGGTGGTAGCCACGTCAACGCGTCCGCGCAAGGCTTTCTCTATCCAGTGCAGGTTCACCTTGTCGATAGTAGCCTCGGCACCCAGGTCGACGTATGCCCACTGCTGTCCGCCCTTGTTGCTCATCCATGCCGATGTAAACTCGGTAGAGGGCTGAAGGTCGGTTACGGCCTGCGAGCCATTGAAGAATTTTATCTCGGTCAGTGTCCAGTAGGCAGCGCCGGGCATATCGAAAGCAAAGCGCAGGTTGTTAAAGGTGAGGTCGCCCAAGGGCAAGGTCAGCTCAACAATACGCAAGGGCAGCGTACCCGTGTTGGTTTGCTTGTTAGGGTCGCTGCTCACCATCTGCTTTGATGCCTTTCCAGGCAGAGCGTCGCTCTTCTGTTCAGCTTTCTTAACCCATTTTGTGCCATCGTTGGTCAGCACGCTCACAGCATAGCCACCCTTGGCCTGGTCGGGGTTATAGGCCACGGTGCAGATAATCTTCACCTTGTTGGCCTTCAGCTGCATGTTGTTCCATTGATATTGCAGCCATGCCTTCTCGCCCATCAGGTTACAGAAGGTGTATTCGTTGCCGTCGATACCACTCTCGCGCTCACGACGGGTGAGGGCTCCGGTGTTTGTGGTGGCCAGCAGATACTGGGGCTGTGTGGTGGCAATGAGGCCATCGGTAAGCAGCTGTGGGGTGAGGTTAAAGTCATACTGCGACGAGGTTTTCACCATACGGTTCAGGGCCACGTTGCGGTAAGCGTTGTCGGCGGTGAGGGTGGGTGCGTAACATTCGGCTGGGTTGCCAGGATACTTACCTATGCCTCGTGTGCCATCAGCATGGGCCACAGCCGAGCACAACAATGCTATGCCAGCAGCAGCTACCATTCGTAACTTTTGATTTTTGTTCATAAAGTAGAGTGTATTGTTTTATTGTTTTGTTTTTAAAATAGTTTATAGTTTAAAGAAGATGTGGTTTATTATTTATTATGTTTGGTTTTATTGTGCAAATATAGCAATATTTCTACATATGATAAAAGATTATACTAAGGAATATAACAAAAAACATTGCCTTTTTTCTTTGCACTACTCACACTGTGAGTATTTTAGCAAAAACCGACACTTAATCTACAAAAGTCTGTTTTCTATACAGAAACTCCACTCCCCAGGAGTGCTTAAACGATATTACTAATTTGGTTGCTGGAGGACGGGGCACGGAGACCACCGTCCTACTATGGTTTGCTATAGAGCAATTAATCCAAAGTTAGCAATGTTGTTATTAATCCATAGTTAGCAATGCCATTCACTCCCCTCCATCGCTCGACCTTTGGTCGCTTGCCAGAGCAAGAAGGGGAGGGGAAAGCCGCGCGCCAACGCGGCGCGGGGGAGGGGCTAAAACGATGAAGGCCCCGCAAGCACTGCGGAGCCTCCAAAAGATTGTCTAAAAGATAATAATTGATCTTAGTAAAGGTAATTAGTCGATTGAATTAGGTATTGATTGTATAAAGATGATGCTTAATAAGTGTGGGAGCCGAGCCGTGCTTACGCGTGGCGGTGGCGCCCTGTGAGCTTTGCCAGTCGCCTACTGAAGGCGGTGGCGATGAGGCGGAAATTGCCGTAACGCAGGTTGCGTATGAGCTCTTCCACCGACCGCGCAATCTTTATCCAGGGATGTCCCCAGGCGTTTGTGCGGTACACGCTCTCTTTGTATGCCACATTCTCAATAACATATCGCGGATGTCGTAGTGGCATTTCCAACTCGAAGCGCTGCATGGTAAACATTTTCCTAAGGCGCTTGGGTATGGTGTTGAGGTTGCTGGTGAAGTGTGTGCTGTCGGCCGTAACGCCCATGTTGTTCACAAGATTGCGTGTAGGCATGATAGCCAGCCCGTTGTTCAGCAGCATTGATGCCCAGAAGATGCTCTCGTAAAAGGCTTTGCCCGAGGCGCGGTGGTCGCGACACATAGGCAGAAAGTCGGAGCGATAGCGGCGCAGTCGCACCACGTCTTCCAGTTTCTTTAGGGCGTAAGGGTCGTCAAGGAAGGTGTAGTGCTCGTCCCATTTGTCTACTACGCGTCGCCACGATGCCCATCCCCATATTGAGAAGACAGTGGTAAAGAAATAGTCGTCGGGAACGTTGGGCGTCACCTCGTCGCTGTTGAAGCCCGCTATCATCGTGATACGCTCATCATGTTCGTAGCGGTCGAGCAGCTCCTTGCAGAAGGGAAAGAACGATTGTGATGGCACATCATCGTCTTCCAACACGATACATTTGTCAGCCATTGAGAAGGCCCATTTCTGCGAGATATACTCGGATGGGTCGCAGCCATAATTGCGTTCTTGGTACAGGCGTTGCACATCACACTCCCAGTCGATGTTGTCGACAATCTCTCGGCATGCCATAATGCCTGTCATGTCGCGTTCTGACCGTGGGCCATCCTGATACAGGAACAGCCTTGAGGGACGCGCTTTCCGCACCTCGTCAAACACCTTTCCTAACTGTTGTGGACGGTTGAAGAAAAGTATCAGTACAGCTACGTCAATATTGTACGGATGTTTCATCGTGTCTTACTGCTCACAAAGGTAATTCTTTTTATTGAGTGAGCAAATAAAAAGGCAAACAATTTTCACTTTTGTTGTCTTTTTTGTTCATTTCTTGTAAAAAATGGTACATTGCGCACGATTTTTACAAACGTTTTCCTATTGCAATGTAACATTTTAACATTTCAGGATATGCTGTTTCAAATGTTTCGATGTATCATTTTTGTTACATTCGCCTCACTTTTCCTCGTCACTTTTCCTCGTCACTTTTCTGCAAGAGGAACAGCTTGTCGCTGGGGCGTATTTTGTCAGGCACGGGCAGCGATACGCGGGTGCCTTTGGGTGCCGTTTGCACAGGCTTCAGGTCGACACGTATCTCGTCGCAGGTGAGATACATCACGCCTGTTGTGGGGCCTGTTACCAATAGGCGGTCGCCCACGCTAAACTCGTGTGCCTCACAGGTAAACTCGGCCACGCCCAACTTTGAGAAGTATTTCACGCCACGGCCCACATACACCTTGCGCTCGGTGGCATTTGATCCATAGTTTTTGTTCCATTCGCCCAAGGTCTGTCCCTGGTAGTAGCCATCCCAGAAGCCCCGGTTGAACACGGCAGCCAGGCGCTCGTCCCACTCGTCTTTGCGAGCATCGGTAAAGGTGCCATCGGCCACGGCCTGAATGGCCTCTTTGTAGCAGCGCACCACATTATATACATACTCGGGTCCGCGGGCGCGACCTTCAATTTTAAACACGCGCACACCGGCCTTCATCATGCGGTCGATAAAGCGAATGGTCTTCAGGTCTTTCGGACTCATGATATACTTGTTATCAATCTCGAGCTGGGTGCCCGTCTCGTTGTCGGTCACGGTGTATGAGCGGCGACACAACTGCATGCACTGTCCGCGGTTAGCGCTGCGGCCTGTGTTCTGCAAGCTCATATAACACTTTCCGCTAATAGCCATGCACAGGGCGCCGTGGCAGAACATCTCGATGCGCACCAGCTGTCCGCTGGGGCCACACACGTTCTGCTCTACTATCTGGCGATATATTTCGGCCACCTGATCCATGTTCAGCTCGCGAGCCAACACGGCTACATCGGCAAACTGTGCGTAAAATTTCAGTGCCTCGATGTTGCTGATATTCAGCTGGGTGCTAAGGTGCACCTCTACCCCACGCTGGCGACAATATACCATCACGGCCACGTCAGAGGCTATCACGGCGGTGATGTGAGCCTCGGCAGCAGCATCAATAATTTGGTGCATGGCGTCGATGTCTTCACCATAGATAATGGTGTTGACGGTGAGGTACGACTTCATGCCGTGCGCTTGACAGGTGGCGGCAATCTCTTTCAGGTCGTCAATGGTGAAGGGGTTGGCCGAGTGCGACCGCATATTGAGTTGGCCGATACCGAAATAAACCGAGTCGGCACCCGCCTGTATGGCAGCAGCCAGGCTTTCACGCGAGCCCACTGGCGCCATTACTTCAAATTCAGAAACTGTTGTTTTCATGCTGCAAAGGTAGTGAAAAAATGTTGAACAAGAGGCGAATAGAGCGACAAGGCGCAAGAAAATCATTATTTTTAGGTATTGCAGCGCTCAGAGAAAGGTGCTACCTTTGCAAACAGAAAAAAGAAGAGTCTTTTTGTTTCAAGCAAAGACATCGCTCATCACGATGTTTTTCTATAAGAAAAAATATTCATAATGTTATTGTATAGTAAAAAAGGCCGACTGTGAAGTCGGCCTTTTTTGTGTTTATGAGTTAGCACAACGCTAACGCGTTATCATTTATCCCTTAATATTTACCATTTCGTGCGCAATGCGCTATTTCTCGGCTTCTACCACGATGGCGGAGCAAGGAGCGAGCTTGAAGTTGCCGGACTTGCAGGATGCCTTACCCGTGGTGATGAGGACACGTGTTGCGGTGATACCGGCGACTTTTGCTGTAACAGCTTTGCCACTGGGATTCAGGGCGATGTAGACAGACTGCGTGCCAAGGGTACGCTTGTAAACCATGGGGTAAGGACGGTTGACATCGCTGACAAGTGCCCAATCGCCCTCATTGTCGAGTGCGGGTGTGGCGTGGCGCAGTGCGATGAGCTTCTTGGTGAAGCTGAGCATGGAGTTGGGATCCTTCTCCTGTGTGGCAACGGTGAGCAATCCATTCTGCGTGTCGACGGGCAGATAGAGCTGTGCGGGCTGACAAGTGGAGAAGCCTGCCGTAGCACCAGGAGTCCACTGCATCGGCGTGCGCGTGCCTGCGCGCTCATTGCTGCCTTCCTTGTTGGGGAGGTCCATCTGGTACTTCATGCCGATCTCGTCGCCATAGTAGATGAAGGGCACTCCGGGCATTGTGAGGAAGAAGGTCATTGCCACCTTAAGCTGGTCGATGGAGTTTCGAGTGCCGATATTCGGGCGCTGATAGTCGTGGTTAGCCGACGGTATGGCGATATATCCCAGGTCGTGAGTCTTGGTATATGACTTGGTGAAGTTGTCAACGAACTCCTTGATGCCGCCCTTTCCTGCCTTGTCGAAGTAGCAGTGCTCGTAGGAGAGCTTCTGTCCGGGCCATGCCTTGCCCCATGGTGTTCCGGGCTCGAAGAAGAGGGAGCCGTAGCCGGGCACGCCAAAGTGAATCATGAAGTCGATGTTGAAACCTCCGGGTATTGCCTGAGGAGGATTTGCCCACTCAGAGATAAGCACGCACTCGGGATAGTTCTTGTCCTTCCACTGGCGCATCTCCCTCCAGAGCTTCATCACCTCTTTCTTTCCGGGGTCGTTCTTCACGAGCGAGGATGCCATGTCCACACGGAATCCATCAATGCCCTTGTCGAACCAGAAAGCCATGATGTTGCGTATCTCACGGCGAACAGCCTGCGGACCGGGTGCCGTGACGGGCTGCTCCCACTTATGTGCGGGATCAGGGTGAGCATAGCCGTAATTGAGTGCCGGCTGGCACTCGTAGAAGTTCTTGAGATAGTACTTTGCACGCTTGGCGTTTGCCTCCACATACTGTCCCAGGGTACTCGACTCGGGGTTAGGGGATTTGCGGCGTGCCTCAATAGCAGCCTTATCACTTTCGGAAATCTCGTCAGTCCAGATGTAGTAGTCAGCATATCTGCCGTTCACATCGCAGGAAGCACTTTCCTTGAACCATGGGCTCTTGGAACTGGTGTGGCCTGCCACGAGGTCGAGGCATACCTTGATACCGCGCTTGTGGGCAGCGTTAACGAGTTCCACCATGTCGGTGTTGGTGCCGAAGCGAGGATCAATCTTATAGAAGTCAATGACGTCGTAGCCACCATCAAACCACCCAGACTCGAATACGGGGTTCAGCCAAAGGGCGTTCACACCCAGCGACTTGATGTAGTCGAGTCGTGACTCGATACCTTTCAGATCGCCAATACCATCGCCAGTGCTATCCATATACGAAGAGGGGTAAATCTGGTAGAACACAGCGTCCTGCAGCCACGCTGGTCCTTTCGACTGTGCGAACATCGTCGAGGCAACCAAAAAGGCGAGCGAGCTTAATAATAGCTTTTTCATTATTAGATGTTTTTAATTAGTTATAAGGCTAATTAGTCTCAATTGGGGCAATTGGACTAATTAGCCTAGTAAGTCTTACTTTAGGATTTTCCCCGAAAAGAAAATCATAAAGTCCAATGTTTGGAGCAGCGAAAGTAATCGAAAATTTGCTTTCAGATTACTCATCGTGACAAACTTCTTTAAAGAAGAATGTTTATTTGCTTGGTGCGAGATAGCCTGGATTCTGCTTGAGGTTGGTATTCAGGTTCAGCACTGCATAGGGGATAGGGAACACGCAGGTGTAGCCCTTGGTATCATCGTTGTAGTCGCCGGCAGCAGCATTGTGTTCCACGCCAGGATAGCGGTCGGGCGTGGGCTGCGTGAAGGTGCAGAAGCGAATCTCGTCCTGACGGCGCACACCTTCCCATGCGAGCTCGAGCATTCGCTCATTGCGGATGTCGTTGAGCGTGATGTCAGTGAGCGGAGTGGCACCCACACGGTCGCGTATCTGCTTAACCAACGCCAAAGCCTGCGATTTATTGCCCAGACGATATTCAGCCTCAGCCTTCATCAGCAGAGCATCGCCATAGCGCCAGATCACGAGGTCGTTGTTGATGCAGCCCTGGATGGTAGACGACTTGTCGTACTCATACTTTTTGAAGCGTGCGCCAGCGCACTTCACGATGTGGGGATCGACACCAGCGGGGAAGTCCACCGCGGCAGCCATAGGCATATACTCGAGGTCCTGATCGGTAGCACCATCCTTCACAGTCTTGCCACCCGTGTCGGCGGTGTAGTCCTTATCCGTATAGAAATTGATGGTGAGGCGGGGATCCTGCGCTTCGGTACCATAGCCATATACCTGCATCTCGAAGGTGGAGGCGCAAGCACCATTCCATCCAGCGTAGCCCATAGCGCCAGCATGGTTGTAGTGGAGCGAGCGTATGAGGTTATAGTCACTGACCTTATACTTCTGGTCGTCATCGGGACGTGTGAAGATGTTCTCCACGGAGTTCTCATTCTGCACGATGAAGTTGTCGGCATACTTCGGCTGGAGGCTATAGCCCAGTCCAGCAATCTGGTCGACGCAGTAGACCACGGTCTCCCATGCGTTACGGCTCTGTCCATCCACGGTGATGCTGATGCCCTTGCCCTTAGTGCTGACATTCTCACCCAGCGACTCACTCACGGTGTTCTTGCCAGTTTTGTCGGTACCCACGAAGTCCTGATAACTGGTCTCGGAGGTATTATCGATGGTATAAACGGGTGCGTTGAGCGCACACTTAGCCATGCACATATAGGCCACTGCCTTGGTTACACGACCATAGTATTCACCACTCTTCTGACTAGGCTGGTCAGACAGATGCGGAATACAATCGGCGAGTTCACTCGTCACAAACTCGAAGACTTTGGAGCGGTTAGACTGTGCCACATCGGAGGTGCTCACCGACGATGAGGTCACGAGAGGAATCTGTCCATAGAGATCCATGAGGTAATAGTAGAAAATGGCACGCAGCGCACGGAGCTCATAGATATAGTCCTGACTGGCTGGCACGGTCTCGGCGAGACCCTGGAGCTTGTCGATGGAGCTATTGCAGAGGCCCACCACCTTATAGAGATTTGACCAGACGTTGTTGTAGGTATCCACAGAGGATGCGAAGTTGTGGAGGAAGAAGTTCTGCCACTTTCCACCGTCCACCCAGTCACCCTGACGTCCTGGCAGCATGGTAGCATCGGAAGTGAATTCCTGCAGCGTATGGACAGCAGCGCCGGCATCGCCATAGATAGAATTGCCGATGGCAGAATATACGTTAGCCACCGAGTTGACATAGATGAGTGTGGAATTGGCGAAAGCATCCTTCTCATCAAACTTGCTCTTTGGTGTCTCATCAAGTGAGCAACTGCCCAGCATCACGGCACCCACGAGCAATGTTCCTAGTCCTAATATATTGTATTTCATGATTGATTTTCTTTTAATATTGATTTAAAATATGCAAGTAGGCACTTATCAGAAGTTGACACCCAGTGAGAGCGTGAAGGTACGGGTCAATGGGTAGATACGCTTATCGTCGACACCGAGTGTACCAGTGGTGCCGGTACCCTCACTCTGGGGAACGAGGCTTGCAGAGTTGATCATAGGAGTGAGTCCTTTGTAACCCGTCATGGTGCAAACATTGTTGCAAGAGAGTGCGAGGCGGATGCTCTTGATATACTTGGTCTTCAATTCCTTCTGATGGAAGGTATAGCCCAGTGTGATATACTCGAAGTTCACGTAGTCACCCTTCTCCAGCCAGTAGTCGGAGATCTGGATGTCGTAGATGCCCTTGCCGTCGTTGAGCGATGGAGCGGTCTTCAGCACGTTGTAGGTGGGGAAGTTGTTCATGTTGCTGTAAGTCATAGAGGTACCATTGTAGATCTTATGTCCGAAAGCACCATTGAACTGCATGGTGAGATCCCAGTTCTTATAGTTGAAGTTGAAATCCCAACCGAGATACCACTTAGGAATGGCCTGTCCACAAACCTTGCGGTCGCCGCTGTCGCCGGTATCGATGGTACCGTTGTCGTCGATATCCTCGATCACATACTGTCCCTTCTCATTGAAACCTGTGAAGTGAGGCAGATAGAACACGCCGATGGGCTGTCCCTCAATGAGGTAAGTCACGCCATTGTTCTGTGTCAAACCAGCTGCACCGACGTAAGCAACGCCGATATGCTCACTGGTGGTCAGAGGCTGTCCCTTATAGGTACCGCTCAGGCTCTTCAGCTTGTTCTTCTGATAGGAGAGGTTCAGTCCGCTATTGAAGGTGAAATCCTTTGTCTTGATGATGTCGCCATTGACATTGATCTCGAAACCCTCGTTCGACATCTCACCCATGTTGGCAAGCAGGGTGTTGTAGGTGAACGGCGGCACTGGCACGGTATAGGTGTAAAGCAGGTCGCTGGTGATGGAGTGATACCAGTCGAAGGTGACGTTCAGACGGCTCTGGAACATCGAGAGGTCGAAGCCAGCATCGAAAGTCTTCTTCACCTCCCACTTCAGGTCGGGATTACTATTGGAGATGGTTGCGAAGGTGGTGGTGTTGGTGCCATTGTAGCTTGTCACACCATTAGGAGCGTAGAGTGCCAAAGAAGTGTAAGGATCGATGGCATCCTGGTTACCCGTAACACCATAGCCCACGCGGAACTTCAGGTCATTGATGGCCTTCACGTTCTTCATGAAGTTCTCCTTGCTCATCACCCAAGCCACGGAAGCAGATGGGAACCAGCCCCACTTATTACCACTACCGAGCTTCGAACTACCGTCGGTACGTACATTCACCGTGGCGATGTACTTGTCGGCAAACATATAGTTGATACGAGCCATATAGGAGCTCAGCGTATACTCGCTGTAGTCGGACTTATTGTCGCCCCAAGCCACGTTGGCTCCAGCCTCCAGGTTGTGATACTTGAAGTAGTTGGTTTGGAAGCCCTTTGCCTGTGTAGAGAAATAAGAGGTCTTGTAGCGCTGACCCTCCATGAGGGCGAGAGCGTCGATGTGGTGAGGACCGAAGTCCTTGGTATAGGTGAGTTGGATGTTGCCCATGAGGTCCTTCTGCTGACGGTTCATGAGGAAAGCCCAACCATTACCATTGAGTTCGCCCTGACGGATGTCGTTGGGCACATAGCGCTTGTGGTCGATATCCTTGCGGGTATAGGATCCGAAAGCACTCAGGAAGAGACCCGGAACGATGGTCCAAGTGGCCTTGCCGTGTACATTCACGGAGCCCACACTCCACTTATTGGTGATCTCCTGCTGTCCCAATGGATTGTAGATCTCGTTGGCCAAGAGGTCCTCATCCCAGATGCCATCAGCATTCTTGTGGTTTGGATAGGTGGGGTTGTAAGAAGCTGCAGAGTAGAACATCTTCTGCATATCATACTGCATGTTGCCATTGTGCTCGGAAGCGAGGATACCCAGTTCGAGTTTCAGTTTCTTGTTGAAAGCATATTGCACACCATCAAGCTTGGCAGTAAAATTCTTCATATCAGAATTGTTCAGAGCGCCCTGACGCTGGACGAATCCCAGAGAAGCACGCATGCTGCCATTCTCGTTACCAGTGGAGTAAGCGATGTTGTGGTTCTGGGTGATGCCCACGCTACGCTCAATCTCGTCGAGCCAGTTGGTGTCGCCCTTCATATCTGTATAGGTGAGGTCCAAACGGTCGGCAGTGGCACGGTAGTCGCTGGCAGACAACATCTCAATGTTCTTGAATACGGTGTTGATACCAAACTGTCCGTTGTAGTTCAGTGAGGTCACGCCAGTCTTGCCCTTCGTAGTGGTCACCACGATTACGCCGGCAGCACCACGAGAACCGTACTGTGCCGTCTCTGAAGCATCCTTCAGAATGGTCATACTCTCGATATCACCAGGCGCCAAGGCACTGAACATCGTCATATCAGAAAATACACCGTCGATGATGACCAATGGGTCGTTACCACCAGAGAGTGAGGAGGTACCGCGAACGCGGATATTGGTGGTACCCATTGGGTCGCCACCGCTCTGGCTGATCACCACACCAGCAACCTTGCCCTTGAGGGCATCGGCAGCACTCGTGATGATACCCTTGTTCATGTCTTCCTTGCCCACGCGGTCAACGGCTCCGGAAATGGTACGCTTGGTGCCAACGGCATAACCTACTACCACCACCTCGTCGAGGAGTTCCCGGTCTTCCTTCATCTTCACGTTGATGGTGGAACGGCCGCCCACGGGAACGTTCTGGGTACCATAGCCCACATACGAGAATACGAGGACAGCATTGTTGCCCACATTGTTAATCTTGTAGTTGCCATTAAGGTCGGTGACAGCGCCACCTTGTTCTCCCTTAATCTGGATGCTTGCACCGATGATAGGTTCGCCTTTCTCATCCGTGACATTACCTTTCACCGCTGTCTGTGCTGATGCCATAAGTGACGTGCAGACAACGACCAACAAGAGGCACAGCCTCCTCGCAAAAGAATTGTTGCTTGTCATGAGATTTGAGTTTAAATTATTAAATAATAGAATAGGTTTCTTTAGAGAGATTGGCAATATACCCATTCGCAAAAGGCATAGTGCCCAAAATCCCACTTAATAATCGCAAAGATAGTACAATAAGAAATACATTGAGCCCAAAAGTATGCCTTTGGTAGAGTGTAAAAACTTTATCAAAAAATTAATTCTCTGAAATACAAAGAGATACTCAAAGTAGAAAATTAGTTTTAGTAGATAGCCCTTGAAGAAAAAATGATTTATTTAAGAAAATTTCTTATGTCAAAGAACATCTTTTGGGCATTCACGCCGCCGATTTGATCATTTTATCCCGACGACATGGTTTTTTATTCCACTGGTTTGAATTTATAAAGTAATCTACTTTGTCGGACAAAGTAAATTAGTTTGTCTTACAAAGCGGGTTACTTTGAAAATCCATTCCGCCGGAATGAAAAATCAAAACGTTAGAGAGGTCAACCGATATCAGCTTTTTTGAGATTATAAGGATTCATCAACAATGTAGGGACGGGCCCTTACATACACAGATTTCTGACGTTTTCTTCGAAGTTGTCACGGTCCTTGGCACGGTTCTTCACCGAGGTACGATAGTTGTAAATAGTCTGTGGTGAATAGAATAGCAGGTTGGAGATCTCACTGCTGTCCTTGATGCCCAACTTGACGAGTGCGAAGATGCGGAGTTCGGTGTTGAGCGTGCCCACCTTGCGGGGAACAACTTTCTGTTCTTCCTGCAGCAAGCCATTGAATTGCTTCACGAAGTTGGGATAGAGGCTGAGGAAGGCATCGTCGAAACGGCGATAGAATATCTGTGCATCCTCCTCCGATGTGCGGGTAGACGAGATATGGCTCAGCAGTTCCTGCAGCTGATTGGCTTTTATCTTCCGCTTCACATAGAGTTGGAACTTGCCCAGACGGATGATATACTCGTTGCAGAGATCGATGAAGAGCCGGGCAAGCCGTTCCCGTCGCTTGTTGGTGTCCACGAGTAGCTCGTTGGCTGTGCTGAGTTGCTGGTTCAGCTCGCCCTGTTTCTGGTTAGAGTCGACAAGGCTCTTGTTAGTGAGTTTCAGCACGTTACAGATGTGCATCAAGCGTCGGTTCTTGCGGAAGAACAGGAACAGCATCACCACCAGACCAATGGTGAGCAGCGAGATGGCACAGATAGCGATAATCTGGAAGGTGCTGCGACGGGCAATCTCCTTCTGATACTGACTGATTACGGAGAGAAGGTTGCGTGAGGTCTCGATGATGCGCAGGCGACTGTTGTAGAACTTGGCATCGCCGAGCGACTCGGTGATGTAGCGTTGTGCACGGTCGTAGTCGCGCTTGCTGGACGAGCTGAGAAGCACGGCAAGGGCCTGCAGGGCAGAGTTCTCCTTGGTGGCACTCAGGGCATCGCCGATGCTCGAGCGGATGAGGTACTCCTCGTATTTTTCCTTGTCGCCTTTCGCTTTATAGATGAATGCCATCATATAGCACGACATTGCATAGACCCTTGAGTTCATGGGGCTATCCTTTATCGCCTGCTGGTAATATACCTTTGCTCTTTCATTGTCCGCTTTCACATTGGTGTAGTACTCTCCTATATAATAATGGTAATAGCGGTCATCGCGACTGAGATATCGCATAGCCTTCACCATGTATTCAGTGGCTCGCTTTCTGTAAATGGGCTGATAGGTATTGTCTTTGCAGTAATCTGACAAATTGATGTATAAGCGATAGAATGTGAAATAATAGTCGAACTTCAAGTTCTGTTCCAGCGTATCATCGTTTACGCAATTCAAAATACCCATTGCCTCCGTATAGAGGCCTGCGGCCACAAGCAACATGGCCTCCTGAAGGGTGAAATGATGGATATAATAATTTTCGCCCACTGCCTTTGCCAACTTCAGGCCCCTGCTCACATACAGCATGGCGGAGTCGTATTTGAACACATAGTATTCCTGGTAGATGTCATTGTAGGCTTTCAGGCGCACCTTAGAGTCATTCCTGCGGTCGAGGCTGTTCCTAAACAGAGCAATGCGCTCATGCTTTGCCTTTGCCACGGCAGGCTTAGCCTTCAAGGCGGAATCCAGTTGCGTCAGCAACTGCTGGTTGTCGGCATTTACGAAGCTAGGTAGAAGTAACAATAAAAAAGTAATAAATAAGATTTTCATAAGCCATTAGTTCTCCATGCAAAGATAATCAAAATATCGGAAAATGAAAGAATATCTACCAATCAAATTTCTATTTATTCCACAACCTGCTTATTTTCAAGAACTAATCAGCTTAACGATTTTTATAAATCTACCATATTTATACTTCATCGGGTTACTGTTCCGAAGAGTTAATATCTTTGCGATAACAAAAACTATTATTTATCCTAATAGCCAAACAATATGAAAAAGAAAATCTTCAATGGAGTCATCATCTTGCTGTGGATGATGGCAATGCCACTAGGCATCCATGCCGCCGACACCACCATGCTGAAGTCGCCGGATGGTAACCTCGTGATGACCTTCCGGCTCAGCGACAAGGGACAGCCCGTCTACGAACTTTCCTACAAAGGCAAGGCTGTGATAAAGCCTTCCACCCTGGGACTGGAGCTCAAGGATATGCACCAGCATGTATACATCAACGCCTCGGGCAGCACGGAGAAAGTGGAAGTATCTGCCAAGGAGATGACCGACCTGCAGACGGGCTTCCAACTGAAGGACGTGAAGACCTCCACCTTCGACGAGACCTGGCGCCCTGTGCTCGGCGAGGTGTCACAGATACGCAACCACTATAATGAATTGCTCGTAGAGCTCACACAGCCCCGACAGCAGAGGGAGTTGAACATCCGCTTCCGCCTCTACGACGACGGTCTGGGGTTCCGCTATGAGTTTCCACTCTCTATGAACCTGAACTATTTCGTGATCAAGGAGGAGCACTCACAGTTTGCCATGGCTGCCGACAACACCGCCTGGTGGATTCCCGGTGATTACGACACCCAGGAGTACAACTACACCGAGTCACGCCTGAGCGAGATTTCTGCTTTATGGCATAAATCCTTCGATGGCAACGCCTCGCAGAAGCTCGCGGGACCGGGATGCGTGCAGACAGCCCTGCAAATGAAAACCCCCGACGGACTGTACGTCAACCTCCACGAGGCTGCACTGGTGAACTACAGTTGCATGCACCTAATGCTCGACCCAAAGACGCTCACCTTCGAGTCGTGGCTCACGCCCGATGCCCGCGGCGACAAGGGCTATCTGCAGGCTCCCTGCAAGTCGCCCTGGCGCACGGTGATGGTGACCGATGATGCCCGCAAGACGCTGGCTTCGCACCTCATCCTCAACCTCAACGAGCCCTGCAAGCTCACGGATACCAGCTGGATACATCCAGTGAAGTACAACGGCGTGTGGTGGGAGATGATCACCGGCAAGAGCCAATGGTCATATACCTCCGACCTGCCATCGGTACAACTCGACAATATCGACTATACCAAGGTGAAGCCCCACGGATTGCATGGAGCCAACAATGCCAACGTGCGCCGATATATCGACTTTGCCGCCAAGAACGGTCTCGACGCCGTGCTCGTGGAAGGATGGAACATCGGTTGGGAAGACTGGTTCGGACATGAGAAAGACTATGTGTTCGACTTCCAGACGCCTTATCCCGACTTCGACATCAAGGCTCTCAACGAGTATGCCCACTCCAAAGGCGTGAAGATCATCATGCACCACGAGACGAGCTCGTCGGTGAGAAACTATGAGCGCCACATGGAGGCTGCCTACAACCTGATGAACAAGTATGGCTACGATGCTGTGAAGAGTGGCTATGTGGGCAATATCCTCCCCCGCGGAGAGCACCACTACGGACAGTGGATGGTGAACCACTACCTCTATGCCCTCACCGAGGCTGCCAAGCACCACATCATGGTGAACGCCCACGAGGCTGTGCGCCCCACAGGTCTCTGCCGCACCTATCCCAACCTGATAGGCAACGAGAGTGCGCGTGGCACGGAATATGAGTCAGGGGGAGGCAACAATGTGAACCACACCACCATACTGCCATTCACCCGCCTGCAGGGCGGACCGATGGACTACACCCCGGGCATCTTCTGCTTGGACATGAGCAAGGTGAACCCGCTCAACCACTCGCACATAAAATCCACGCTGGCTCGCCAGCTCGCACTCTACGTCACGATGTACAGTCCGCTGCAGATGGCTGCCGACCTGCCGGAGAACTATGAGAAGTACGACGATGCCTTCCAGTTCATCCGCGACGTGGCAGTAGACTGGGACGACAGCCGCTATCTGGAGGCTGAGCCTGGCCGTTACATCACCGTGGCACGCAAGGCTAAGGGTAAAGACCGCTGGTTTGTGGGCTGCACGGCGGGCGAAGAGGGTCACGCCTCCGACCTCCGTCTCGATTTCCTCACCCCAGGGAAGAAGTACACCGCCACCATCTATGCCGACGCGCCAACAGCCAACTACAAGACGAATTCTGAGGCTTACACCATCAAGAAGATGACCGTTACCTCGAAGACACGTCTCCGTCTGAAAGCCGCATCGGGTGGAGGTTACGCAATATCAATCCTTTGAAAGGGGGAAAAGCCTCCCCAAGTAAGAAGGTATCAGCCAAATGCATTGCCTTTGACCTTTGATATTTGACCTTTAGCCTAGCGGAATAATATATTGTGCCGGAAAAGGTAATCTTACAGGTCAAAGGAAAGAAAGGTCAAAGGTCAAAGAAAATAATTGACAAAGGCGGAAAGAATAAAAATATTATTGCAACTTTGCGGTAGGAAAAAAGAATAGGGAAAAAAGGAAAAGAACAATAGCTATTGGCTCCTAACTTCTAACTCAAACAGCCTCCTACCGTGATGAATAGACAATACCACATATATAAAAAGGTATGGCGACAGACCCTGTCGCCATACCTTTTATGGTGTTTGTCCTTGTCACTAATAGCAACAAACGTTATTGCTTACCGTCGCCACACGCAACAATCGTTGCTCATCAATTGTTTTTCTGCCCAATTGTTGTATTATTGCATTATTTGTTTTATATTTGCACATCCTATATATATTAATGTAAATACTAAACAATAAAATACACCATGAAGAAAATCATTATCATGCTTACGGCACTGCTCGTCATGGGCCTCAACAGCGTGCGAGCCGCCGAACAAGACCTACTGGTATCTACCAACAACACTACCCTACAGCTGTTTGCCGTGAAGGGCGAGCCGCTAAAGTTTGCTTATTATGGCCCACGCCTCAACGAGCAGCAGGCCAGCGACCTATGGGTGGCGGGCGACGCCATGAACCGCAAAGCCTACCCCACCTTTAACGACTGGTGTCCCGATGAGTGTGCCATCATGGTGAAGCATGCCAACGGACAAATTATGCTGAACCTGGTGGTTGAGGGCGTAGAGCGCTCGGCTACCGATGGTGGCGAACTCATCACCGTAAAGGCCAAAGACAAGGTGCAACCCTTCTACGCCAACATCTGCTATCGCACCTATCAGCAGGCCGACGTGATAGAAACATGGGTAGAGCTGACCAATCGCGAGAAGAAAGATGTGGTGCTGATGCAATATGCGTCGGCCTATCTGCCCGTGCGCAGCGCCGAAGCATGGCTCTCGCACCAGCACGGACAGTGGGGCAACGAGTGTAACATGACTGAAGAGCCTCTCACCCCTGGCATGAAGGTTATCAGCAACCGCGACGGCGGACGCAACTCGCACCTCGACCACCCCGAGGTGATGCTGTCGCTCGACGGCCGACCCACCGAAACATCGGGCCGCGTCATTGGTGCCGCCCTCTGCTGGAGCGGAAACTATAAGCTGCGCATTGCCACCGACGCCTACGATACCCACCTGCGCCACCTCATAGCAGGCATCGACGAAACGGCGGCCGACTATCGTCTGCGCCCAGGACAAACGCTACGCACACCCGAACTGGCCCTCACCTTCTCTACCACAGGCAAGGGTGGCGTGAGCCGAAATATGCACCGCTGGGCCAGACAGTATAAGCTGCACAACGGCATGGCTGTGCGCGACGTACTGCTCAACTCGTGGGAGGGCGTGTACCTCGACATCACTGAAGAGAAGATGATGACGCTGATGGAGGGCGTGAAACAGCTGGGTGGCGAACTGTTTGTAATGGATGACGGATGGTTTGCCAGCGAAAAATATAACCGCGACAAAGATAATGCGGCGCTGGGCGACTGGGATGTTGACAAGCGTAAGCTACCTGGCGGCGTGCAGCCCCTCGTCGACAAGGCCACACAGTTGGGTCTGAAGTTTGGTATATGGATTGAGCCCGAGATGAGCAACTGGAAGGCCAGCGCCCTGTATGACAAGCACCCCGACTGGTTTTTGCAAAACACTGGCGTAGAGCCCGTATTGCAGCGCGGCGGCACACAGGCCACATTAGACCTGTGCAACCCGAAGGTGCAAGACTTTGTGTTCGACATCGTCGATCGCCTGATGACTGAATATCCACAGCTTTATTATATCAAGTGGGACGACAACGCGCCCATCGTTAACTATGGTTCAACATATCTGGGTGCCGACCGCCAGTCGCAGCTCTATACCGACTATCATCTTGCACTGCGTAAGGTGCTGGAACGCATACGCGCCAAATATCCGCGCCTCGTGATACAAGACTGTGCCAGCGGTGGCGGACGTGTAAACTATGGCTTGCTGCCCTACTTTGACGAGTTCTGGACCAGCGACAACACCGACGCCCTACAACGCGTATATATTCAGTGGGGCACGTCGCAGTTCTTCCCCGCCAACGCTATGGCAGCACACGTAAGCGCCTCGCCCAACCACCAAACAGGCCGACGTCTGCCTCTGAAGTTCCGTTTCGACGTAGCCGAAAGCGGACGCCTGGGCGTTGAGATGAAGCCCTCCGACTTCAATGCCGACGAAACACGCTTCGCGCAACAGGCCATTGCCGACTATAAGCGTCTGCGCCCCATCATTCAGCTGGGCGACCTCTATCGTCTGCGCTCGCCCTACGAGCAAGATGGTATGGCGGCAGCCAGCATGTATGTGTCTGACAACAAGCAGCAGGCCGTGCTCTTTGCCTATAAGCTGAAACACTATGTGGGCCACAACATCGCCCCCATCCGCCTTCAGGGCCTTGACGCCAATAAGCGTTACCGCATACACGAGGTAAACAAGGCCGATGATAGCCTAAAGAGCCTCGATGGCAAGGTAATATCGGGCAAAGTGCTGATGGAGGCTGGCCTCAACTTAGCACTGGATAAGGAGTATGCCAGCCGAATGATTGAACTGACGGCTGAATAAAGAAGAACATAAATTATTGATTGTTTATTCGCGCTTCGCGCTCATGGCTTTAAACATTAATTCCCATTAATTGAACATTAATTAAACATTAAGAAAAACCGCGCGAAGCGCGTATTAATGATAATTAATGGATAATTAATGGGAATTAATGTTTACAAACCTGCAAGCAATGCGCAGCATTGCGAGCATAAAAAGCAATAATAAAAGAACATTATCTTATTATTGACAGCATGTCAAAGACATGCGAAACTTCAGTTAATGTTTGAGCAAAAAAGCGGAGCTTGGTTTCACAACCTCGCTCCGCACTACTTAAAACAACCAATAAAAGAAATAGATTGCTGTATCTTTTTTCTTTTTTATCGAATAAACAGCAGCTCACGATACTTGGGCAGTGTCCACAGCTCGTCGGCCACTATCAGCTCCAGCTTATCAATCTGATAACGAATTTCATCCAGCTTCGGAGCCACGGTGTCGTGGTAAGCGATAGCCTTCTGGTGCTCATCCTCAATCTTGTTGGCCACCTTACGAGCGTCAACCAGCTCGTCAACGCCTGTCTCGATAGCCTGGGTGCGCACGGCAATCTCTTCAATAATCTTCTTATTGCGCTCGGTAAGCTTTGCAGCCGTTTCGGCAGGGAAGATATTATACATGCTCGACACGTTCTTAGCCAACTGGCTCTGATAGTGGGTGCATACGGGTATGATGTGGTTCATCGACAGGTCGCCAAACACACGAGCCTCAATCTGTATCTTCTTTGTATAAGTTTCCCATTTCACCTCGTTGCGAGCTTCCAGCTCCTTGCGTGTCATCACGTTCTGGCTTTCAAACATCTTGATGGAGCTCTCGTCGAGATAGCGCTCAAAAATCTTCGGGCACGATGTCTCGCAGTCGAGGCCACGGCGGGCAGCCTCTTCCTTCCATTCGTCTGAATAGCCGTTACCCTCAAAGTGAATGGGTTTGCAGAACTTAGCATCTTCGCGCACCACGTCAAGGATAGCGCTAATTTTATCTTCACCTTTCTCGATAAGCGCATCAACACGCTTCTTAAAGTCTTGCAGCGCCTCGGCCACAGCAGTGTTCAGCACAATCATGGCGCTGGCACAGTTGGCCTCTGAACCTACGGCACGGAACTCGAAGCGGTTACCAGTGAAGGCGAAGGGCGATGTACGGTTACGGTCGGTGTTATCAATCAGCAACTCAGGAATTTCAGGAATATCAAGTTTCAAGCCCTGTTTGCCAGCAATGTCAAACAGCTCGTCTTTGTTCGAATTCTCGATATGCTGCAGAATTTCGGTCAGCTGACGGCCCAAGAAAGAAGAGATGATAGCTGGCGGTGCCTCGTTAGCGCCCAGACGGTGAGCATTGGTAGCGCTCATGATAGAGGCCTTCAGCAGTCCGTTATGCTTATACACAGCCATCAGCGTTTCAACAATGAAGACGATGAAGCGCAGGTTGTCTTCAGGTGTCTTGCCAGGGCCATGCAGCAGCACGCCCGTATCGGTTGAAAGACTCCAGTTTTCGTGCTTGCCCGAACCATTTACGCCAGCAAAGGGCTTTTCGTGCAGCAGCACGCGGAAACCGTGATGGCGTGCAATCTTCTTCATGAGCGACATGAGCAACATGTTGTGGTCAATGGCAAGGTTTGTTTCCTCGAAGATGGGCGCAAGCTCAAACTGGTTAGGAGCCACCTCGTTATGACGAGTCTTGCAGGGTATGCCCAGCTCCAGCGCCTGTATCTCAAGGTCTTTCATGAAGGCCTGCACGCGCTCGGGGATAGCGCCAAAGTAGTGGTCGTCCATCTGCTGGTTCTTGGCCGAGTCGTGACCCATCAGGGTTCTACCCGTAAGCATCAGGTCGGGGCGAGCCGAATACAGTCCCTCGTCAACGAGGAAGTATTCTTGCTCCCATCCCAGGTTGCTGATTACCTTCTTAACCTCGGGATAGAAATAATGGCAAACAGCGGTGGCAGCCTCGTTCACAGCATGAAGGGCGCGCAGCAGCGGAGCCTTATAGTCGAGTGCCTCGCCAGTATAAGAAATGAAGATGGTGGGGATACACAGCGTGTCGTCGATGATGAAGACGGGCGATGTGGGGTCCCAAGCCGAGTAGCCGCGAGCCTCGAAGGTGTTACGAATACCACCATTGGGGAACGAGCTGGCATCAGGCTCCTGCTGTACGAGCAGCTTGCCCGAGAACTCTTCAATCATGCCACCCTTTCCATCATGCTCAACAAAGGCGTCGTGCTTTTCGGCCGTACCCTCGGTAAGAGGCTGGAACCAGTGAGTATAGTGTGTTACGCCATTCTCGTCGGCCCACTGCTTGATGCCTTTTGCCACGGCGTCGGCAATGTTGCGATCCAGTCGAGCACCATTGTCAATCACGTCAATCAGTTTGTCATAAACCTCGCGCGACAGATATTTATACATCTTAGCACGGTTGAACACGTTCTTTCCGAAATATTCAGAAGGACGCTCAATCGGCGCAATCACTTCCAGAGGTTTCTTTTTGAAAGCCTCGGCAACAACCTCAAATCTTAAATTTGCCATGTTGAATTTCTTTTATGTGTTTAAACTATTGTTGTTTCGTTTTCTCTTGTTCTTTCTACGGCCACAGGTTTTTATGCCCAAGCCTTACGAGTTTATCCACTGGGCAATGCGTTGCATGGCTTCGCGGCAGTCGTCGCGGTTGCCAAAGGCCGTAAGGCGCACATAGCCCTCGCCGCTGGGCCCGAAGCCCACGCCTGGGGTGCATACCACGCCAGCGCTGTACAGCATCTGTTCAAAAAACTTCCAGCTGGGCGTGTTGCTCGGTGTTTTCACCCACAGATAGGGTGCATTTTGTCCGCCATACACCTGTAAGCCCATACGTTGCAAGGCGTCGAGCATGATGCGAGCGTTGCCCATATAATAGTCGATGGTGGCCTTCACCTGTTCCTTACCCTCGGGGGTATAAATCGCTTCGGCGGCACGCTGACTGATGTAGCTGGTGCCATTAAACTTGGTGCTCTGTCGGCGGTTCCAAAGGTGGTTCAGCTCTATACGTTGTGTGCCATCAATGGTTACGGCGGTCAGTTCCTTTGGAATGACGGTGTATCCACAGCGCACGCCTGTAAAGCCTGCCGTCTTCGAGTAGCTTCTAAACTCGATAGCCACCTTTCGTGCTCCCTTTATCTCGTAGATAGAGTGTGGTATGCTGTCGTCTTGTATATACGCCTCGTAGGCAGCATCATACAAGATGAGGGTGTCGTTCTTCAACGCATAGTTTACCCATTTGCGCAACTCCTCTTTAGGCAGCACGGTGCCCGTAGGGTTATTGGGGTAGCACAGATATATCATGTCGACACGGTGGTCGGGTATGGCGGGTATAAACTGGTTCTCGGCGGTACACGGCATGTAGGTTACATTGCTCCATACGCCGTTTTTTAAGACGCCAGCACGTCCGCACATCACGTTCGAGTCGATGTACACGGGGTAGATAGGGTCGGTAACGCCTATACTATTATCCCAGCGCACAATCTCGCCTATATTTCCAGTGTCGCTCTTGGCACCATCGTTGATGAATATTTCGTTCACATCGAGATGTATGCCACGCGACAGATAGTCGTTCTTTATAATAGCCTCGCGCAAAAAGTCATAGCCGCGCTCGGGGCCGTAGCCGCGAAAGGAAGCCTTGGTGCCCATCTCGTCAACGGCCTTGTGCATAGCCTTGATGACAGCGGGACACAGCGGCTGCGTAACGTCGCCAATGCCCAAACTGATGACGCGCATCTTAGGGTGCGACACTTTAAAGGCGTTTACCTTTTTGGCAATGTCGGCAAACAGATAGTTGTCCGACAGTTTTAAATAGTGCTCGTTTACTAATGCCATGTATGCAATATTTCTTTATGGTTGTGTTGTGTGTTGTGTCGAGCAACGAGTCAGAAGAGCGCTATCTCGCCATCAAAGACAAAGGTGGCAGGGCCTGTCATATAAACATGGCCATCGTCCTCGCTCCATTCAATGTGCAGCGTGCCACCATCCATCACAATATCGGTTTGGCGCGAGGCACGTTGCGTAACGGCGGCCGCTACAGCGGTGGCGCAAGCTCCTGTGCCACAGGCCAAGGTGATGCCGCTGCCACGCTCCCATACACGGGTGCGAATGGCGCCGTTGGGCAGCATCTGCGCAAACTCGATGTTGCAGCGTTGCGGAAAGGCAGCATCGTTTTCAAGCTCTTTGCCATAGCGAGCTATGTCGAGGTGTTCAACATCGTCGGTGAAGATCACAAAATGGGGGTTACCCATCGACACGAAGGTGCCTCTGAACGAGCGAAAGGCAGCGGTAAGCGTGTTGCCTTGTGCCTCGTCATACTGGTCGGGGCATGACAGCGAGGGCGCCAGCATATCTACCGTAACGCTTTGCACGGTGCTACCGTCAAGCGAGAGGTGTAGCTGCAAGGTCTTCACGCCCGAAAGGGTTTCGAGCAGAATGGTGGTTTCCTTGGTCAGCCCACGCTCATACAGATACTTGCCTATACAGCGCGAGGCGTTGCCGCACATCATGGCTTCAGAACCATCGGCATTAAAAATGCGCATTGAAAAGTGGGCACCGCTTCTGATCGACGGCTTGCCTATGAGCACCAACCCATCGCTACCTATGCCCGTATGCAGGGCACTCCACTGCCGAGCGGCGGCCGAAGGATTGTCAATATGCTCGGTCAGCGTATTGACATAGATGTAGTCGTTTCCGGCTCCATGCATCTTCGTGAATTTTATTTTATGAAACATGCTGGTCATCTATTTCCTTTCTTCTTTGACGTTTTGTTCTTAAACCACTGCAAAATTACAACAATTTTCAAGAATAGCCATGCTTTTAGTTTACAAAAATAACAACAAATTGGCATAAAGTATTAAAGTGTAAGCGCGAACAAGTAAAATGCTTACAGTTTGCATTGATTTTAACACAAGTTTATTACAATATGATATTAATACAAAAATAAAACTTTCAAAAAGTAAAATATATAATTATACTTATTACAATATGTCGTAATTTTGCAGTCGGATAGCAACAAAAAGAAAGAAAAAACATGAAAAGAGCGAACAAATGTTATTAACATATAGAACGAAAGGCATGAACGTAACATTCAGTAGCATCTCTATATATAATAAGGTGAACATTTAAGACAAAATAATAAAAGAAAGGAACAACATGAAAAAGATTGAAGCAATCATCCGTAAATCGCGCTTCGAAGATGTAAAGAAAGCGCTGTTGGCCGCCGACATCGAGTGGTTTTCTTATTACGACGTGCGCGGCGAAGGCAAGATGCGCCAGGCACGTATCTATCGTGGCGTGATGTATAACACCAGTTCGATAGAGCGCACACTGGTATCGCTGGTGGTGCGCGACAAGAATGTAGAACGTGCCGTGCAAGCCATCTTGTCGGCAGCACAGACGGGCGAGATTGGCGATGGTCGCATCTTTATCATCCCCATCGACGATGCCATCCGTATTCGCACTGGCGAGCGTGGCGACATAGCACTATATAATGCTGAACAGGAGAAGTGAAATATAATTCAGTTGACGAGTTGACAAGTTGACGAGTTGACGAGTTGACGAGCTGATAGCTTTTGCTAAGGAAAGCGATAAGCACTCGTCTATTCATCAACCAAAAGCATGTTGAAGACATGCGAAACTATATAAAAAAATCTCAATATGGCAACAACAATATTAGCATGCACCCCTACCCTTGACACAGGCAACACGGCCTGGATGATGATGAGCACCATATTGGTGCTGTTAATGTCGATACCAGGCATTGCCCTGTTTTATGGCGGACTGGTACGACAGAAAAATGTGCTGAGCATCGTGATGCAAACCATGCTTATCGTGGGCGCAGTAAGCATACTGTGGGTGGCCTTCGGATACAGCTGGGCCTTCGACACCAGCTACGAGGCCGAAGGGTCGGCACTGGCAGGCATCATCGGTGGCTGGAATAAAGCCTTCTTGCATGGCATCACCACAAAAAGCCTCATGCCATCGGGCATACCCGAGATCACTTTTGTTATGTTTCAGTGTATGTTTGCCCTCATCACACCAGCCCTTATCCTGGGTGCCTTTGCCGAGCGCATCAAGTTTAAAGGCTATATGGTGTTCACACTACTGTGGGTGATCATTGCCTATTTTCCGATGGCACACTGGGTGTGGGGCGGCGGCTTCTTGCAGCAGATGGGCGCCATCGACTTTGCGGGTGGTACCGTGGTACACATCAATGCGGGCATCTCAGCGCTCATCATGGCGCTACTCATTGGCAAGCGCGACGACTATCGCGTAGGGCACCCCATCACCCCGCACAACATTATGTTTGTGTTCTTGGGAACCTCGTTCTTGTGGCTCGGATGGTTTGGCTTTAATGCGGGCAGCGGTCTGGCTGCCGACGGCCTCGACGCTAACGCCTTCCTGGTAACGCATGTGGCAACAGCCGCAGCGGCTATGACATGGCTCACCATCGACTGGCTGGTAAACAAAAAGCCTACCACCGTGGGTGCCTGCACAGGAGCCGTGGCCGGACTGGTAGCCATCACACCAGCCGCTGGCACCGTCGACCTGTTGGGCGCCTTCGCCATCGGCATCATCACACCTATCATCTGCTTCTTCATGGTGGCCGTGGTGAAAGCACGATTTAAATATGACGACGCCCTCGACGCCTTTGGCGTGCATGGCGTGGGCGGCATCGTGGGATCAGTGCTCACAGGCGTGTTTGCCACACAGGCCATCACTGGCGAGGGTGGCGTGCAGGGCTCGCTGTATGGCGACTGGCATCAGCTCTGGGTTCAGCTCATCACCACCGTGTTCTGCATCATGTTCTCGGCCATCGTCACCGCAGTGCTCTTCTTCTTGGTAGACAAAACGGTGGGCATACGTGTCGACAAACGTGTTGAGGAAGAGGGCCTCGACATTTACGAACATGGCGAGAGCGCGTATAACTAAGAGAAAAGTGAAAAGTGAAAAATCCTATTGCCTCACTTACTTTACTTATAAACAAACAACCATAAAAATAAAAGAAATATGTGTGGAATTGTAGCTATCTTCAACATTCAAGAACAAACGCCCGAGTTGCGACAAAAGGCGTTACGTATGAGTCAGAAAATACGGCACCGCGGACCCGACTGGAGTGGTATCTATACAGGAGGAACGGCCATCTTGTGCCATGAACGATTGAGCATTGTCGACCCCGAGTCGGGACGTCAGCCCCTCTTCGCCCCCGACAAGAAACAGGTGCTGGCCGTTAACGGCGAGATATATAACCATCAAGACATCAGAAAACGCTTCGAGGGGAAATATCAGTTTCAAACGGGCAGCGACTGCGAGGTTATACTGGCACTGTATCGCGAGAAGGGCATCGACTTTCTCGACAACCTCAGCGGCATCTTCGCCTTCGCCCTCTATGATGCCGAGCGCAACGAGTTTCTTATTGCACGCGACCCCATCGGCGTGATACCTCTTTATATAGGCTACGACAGCGATGGAAAAGTGTATGTGGCCAGCGAACTGAAAGCGCTGGAAGGACAGTGCGAGCGCTATGAGCCGTTCTTGCCCGGACACTATTACTGGAGCCGCGAGCCTGGCATGAAGCGCTATTATAAGCGCGACTGGTTTAGCTACGATGCCGTGAAAGACAACACCGCCAGCACACGCGCCATACACGACGCGCTGGAAGATGCCGTGCGCCGACAGCTGATGAGCGATGTGCCCTACGGCGTGCTGCTATCAGGCGGACTCGACTCGTCGGTCATCTCGGCCGTAGCCGAAAAATATGCTGAACGGCGCATTGAAGAGGACGGACGCGAACGCGCATGGTGGCCTCGCCTACACTCGTTTGCCGTAGGACTGAAGGGCGCCCCCGACCTGGCCAAGGCGCGCATGGTGGCCGACCACATTGGCACCGTGCACCACGAGATAAACTATACCATACAAGAGGGGCTCGACGCCATTCGCGACGTCATCTACTTTATCGAGACCTACGACGTTACCACCGTGCGAGCCTCAACTCCTATGTATCTGCTGGCACGCGTCATCAAGTCGATGGGCATCAAGATGGTGCTGTCGGGCGAAGGGGCCGACGAGATTTTTGGCGGATACCTCTACTTTCATAAGGCGCCCACAGCACAAGCCTTTCATGAAGAAACGGTGCGTAAACTGTCAAAACTGTATATGTACGACTGCCTGCGTGCCAACAAAAGCCTGTCGGCATGGGGCGTAGAGGGCCGCGTGCCCTTCCTCGACAAAGAGTTTCTCGACGTGGCCATGCGCACAAACCCTAAAGCAAAAATGTGCCCTGGCAAGACAATAGAAAAACGTATCGTGCGAGAGGCCTTTGCCGACCTGCTGCCCGACGCCGTGGCATGGCGACAGAAAGAGCAGTTTAGCGATGGCGTGGGATACTCGTGGATTGACACGCTGAAACAGGTAACCAGCGACCTGGTGTCGGACGAGCAGATGGCTCACGCCGCCGAACGCTTCCCCATCAACCCACCGCGCAACAAGGAAGAGTATTATTATCGCTCTATCTTTGCCGAGCATTTCCCCTCCGACTCGGCTGCACGCTCTGTGCCCAGCGTGCCCAGCGTGGCATGCAGCACCGCCGAAGCACTGGCCTGGGACGAAGCTTTCAAAAACATGAACGACCCCAGCGGACGTGCCGTGGCTGGCGTACACGAGGAGGCGTATGCCAACGATAAAGCATCATACGCCAACGATAAAGCATAAAGAAATGAATGAAAAGAGAAGGATCTATTTTGCCTAAAAAACATCAGTGATTAACAACAGAAATGCAATAATGATATAAAAAGCGCAAAACCTACACGTAACTACTTAACCTACATCAAGTTTTCGAGGTTTGCGTAAATAATTTATCAAAATTGTTTGCGCAAACAGTCGAAAACGCATACCTTTGCATTGTCAAAAAGGTTAATAGATTGTTTAGGTTAGTAGTAATAGATTTAGGTTTTTAGTT
>OHKP01000300.1_pt1 | contig 31232 bp, 27 predicted proteins | sample 1568861 | NCBI WGS metagenome assembly OHKP01 (sample SAMEA3879524, study PRJEB24766) | human gut metagenome | biome: human-associated habitat; feature: feces | place: USA | collected 1985/1987 | reverse complement strand
ATGAACTTATTATAGCCGAGAGTTTGTCTATAGGTTGATCGAGAATTAGTATTAGGTTTACGAAACTGTGTTTATCATAGTTCGTTTAACCTTTTGGTGTGAATTGCGCCTTTTTTAACTGTTGGATATTGTTCTATTGCAGCAATGCCTTAGCTGTCAGTTTAGGGAATTTCGCTTCTGCGGAAGCGACAAGGTGGCTCTGCCCCCCTTGACCCCCTGCCACCCTTTAAAAAGCGTGGACGTAAACTTTATTTTTTTACTTCTTCAAAAGCTTTTTAAGTCTTTCCATTGCCTCAATAGTGTTTTCTTTTGTTCCGAAAGCCGTTAGTCTGAACCAACCCTTGCCGTTCGGACCAAAGCCCTCGCCCGGAGTTCCGACAACCTGAATTTCGTGAAGAAGATAGTCAAAAAACTCCCAGCTGCCCATTCCGTTCGGACACTTCAGCCAAATGTATGGCGAGTTCTTGCCGCCCGTGTACTTGATGCCAAGCTCCTCGCAGGTCTCGCTCATAATGCGTGCATTTTCCATATAATAGTCGATGTCGGCGTGTGTCTGCTTCTGTCCATCCTCGGTGAAAACAGCCTCGGCTGCTCTCTGGACGGGATAGGAAACGCCGTTGAACTTGCTGCCCTGCCGTCTTGACCATATCTTCGCAACATTCACCTTTTCGCCCGATTCGGTAACAGCTTCAAGCTCCTTGGGAATTACCGTGTAACCGCATCTCGTTCCCGTGAAGCCTGCTGTCTTGGAAAGTGAGCATATCTCAATTGCGCATTTTCTTGCACCCTCGACCGTGAAAATGCTTCTCACAAGGCTCTTGTCACGGATAAATGCTTCGTAAGCGCTGTCGAAAATGATTATCGCATTCTTTCTGACAGCATAATCGACCCAGACTTTTAGCTGCTCCTTTGTGTAGACCGAACCCGTAGGATTGTTCGGCGAGCAAAGGTAAATGATGTCGCAGTCAACACTCTCATCGGGCATTGCCGCAAAACCGTTCTCCTCGTTGGACGAAGCGTAAATTATCTCTTTTCCGCTCATTGTGTTCGAGTCAACGTAAACAGGATAAGCAGGGTCGGTAATAACGATCCTGTTCCTGCTGCTGAAAATATCGACAATGTTTCCGCAGTCGCTCTTCGCACCGTCGCTTATAAGAATTTCATCGGGTGAAACGTCTGCACCGATAGAATTCTTATAGTATCCCGAGATAGCTTCACGAAGAAAATCATAACCCTTGCCGCTGTCCTCATAACCACGGAATGTTTCGGGTCTGCCCATTTCGTCAGCAGCCTTTTTCATTGCCTCAACAACAACCGGCGCAAGCGGTCTTGTTACGTCACCAATACCCATTCTGATAAGCTTCTTATCGGGATTTGCCTCACGGTAAGCATTGAGCTTCTTGGCAATATCGATAAAAAGATAATTCTCTTTGAGCTTTAAAAAATTTTCGTTTATATAAGCCATTTCCAGCACTTTCCTTTCAAATCAAAGCTTGATCTCGCCGTCAAAAACCGTTTCGGCAGGGCCGCTCATTATAATGTGGTTATTGTCGCTGCGGTAGGTTATCGTAAGATCGCCGCCCCTGAGCTTCAACGTTATCGGCTCGTCCTTTTTGCAAAAACCGTTCAGCACAGCCGCTGTCGCAGTCGCACAGGCTCCCGTTCCGCAAGCCCATGTTTCACCCGAACCGCGTTCCCAGACTCGCATCTTAATAGTGTGTCCGTCAAGTATCTCACAGAATTCCGTGTTCACACGCTCGGGGAAAATAGGGTCGTTCTCATAATCAGGACCTATCTTTTCAAGATCAAGTCCGTCAATTTTGCTCGTGAAAACGACCGCGTGAGGATTTCCCATAGATACTGCCGTAATATTCACGCTCTTTCCGTTGACATCTATCGGCTTGTTGATGAAGCTGTCACCCTTTGCTAACATCGGGATATCCTTGGGAACAAGAATAGGCTCGCCCATGTCAACATCGACCGTCTTTACAACGCCGTCCACAGGGTGAAGCGTCAGATACTTGATGCCGCTCTTCGTTTCAAGCGTTATCTCCGTCTTGTCCGTCAGCTTGTTGTCATAAACGTATTTGCCGATGCAGCGTGTCGCATTGCCGCACATCATTCCCTCCGAACCGTCAGCGTTGAACATTCTCATTCGGAAATCAGCCTTTTCGGACGGCATAATAAGCACCAATCCGTCACCGCCGATGCCGAAATGGCGGTCGCTGACCTTGATCGAAACCTTTTCGGGTTCATCGACCTTTTCCTCAAAGCAGTTGACATAAATATAGTCATTGCCGATTCCCTGCATTTTGGTAAAGCGCATAAAAACACTTCCTTACAATATTATGATCAATCAGTCAAATCATATCTGCGAAACATATCCATTTGTTAAGCGAAATTTCCGCAAAGTGCCCCCGCTCACATTTCGTAAGTCTTAAGAATATCAAGCGCGACCTCGACTTCGGGAACACGCTGATCCATAGCTCGCTTCTGTATCTGCCTGTGAGCGTCCTCCTCCGTAATTCTGAGGTACTGGATAAGTACGCATTTCGCACGGTTTATCTGCTTTAAATTGTAAAGCTTCTTTTCAAGCTCCCTGCGCTCTTTTTCATTTTCAAGCAGCTTTTTTCTCGCAGAAACCGTGAAATTTACAGCCTGAACAAGAACCGACTTCGTGAAAGGCTTCGAGAGTATGTAACAGCCCTTGTCGCCTATCTTTCGGTAGATCTCATCATAATTTTTCTGTGCAGCCGTTACGATGAGCGCACTCGCAGTATTCTCCGTTATAAATTCCGCAAGCTCCAGACCGTATTCGTCCGCAAGCGGAGTGTTGAGTATTATCAGATCAAATTCGCAGTCTGTGACAATGTTTCTTGCATTGCTTCCGTCCGAAACGGATATCGAACCGAAGCCGCAGGACTTCACCGTCAAAGCAAGATTATCGCGCATTTCCTCATTCAAAGATATAACAAGAGCCTTTGAACCTGACATTTTCGCACTCCTCTCAAAAAAATCGTCTTTTCGGGAAACGATAATTATACCGCAGTATCACCGCCGTTTCCTTGGCTGACAAGGTTATAATAACATACTAATTTAATTTTGTCAATAGTTTTTGCAAGATTTTATTTTAAATCCTGCAAAATTAAACTTTTAATAATATTTTTATATGTTTTTTTGCAATATAAAGTTAGTTTAACTTCATTTCGCGGTCTTTCTGTTGTTGTATAAGAACATCGATACCGCCGCTAAAATAATTATGCCGTATCCGACAAAGCTCCACTTGTCGGGAACCTGCCCGAAAAGGAAAAATCCCAACAGCGTTGAGAAAAGTATCTGCGTGTAGTCGAAAACAGAAACCTCCCTCGCAGGAGCGTGAGTGTAAGCCGCCGTTATCGAAAACTGACCGCCTGCCGCAGAAAATCCCGTCAGAAGCAGCATAAGCGTCTGATATAAACTCATCGGAACAAAATGCAGTATCACATACGGCAACACCGTAACGCAGGAAAATGCCGAGAATACAAACACTATCACAGGACCTTTCTCTCCGCCCCTGCCGAGCTTGCTCACGAATGCATAAGCCGCACCTGCCCCAAGTCCGCCGAGAAAGCCTATCAGCGACGGGAAAAGCGAAGCGTTCGCAAACGTAGGCTTTATTATGAATAAGCTTCCCGTAAACGCCGTCAGTACCGCGCAAAGCTGAAATACCGTCGGCTTGTCTTTGAGTATTATCGCCGAAAATACTACCGCAAAGAACGGCGACATCTTGTTGAGCATCGAAGCGTCCGCAAGCATAAGATGATCTATCGCGTAAAAATTACATATCATTCCAAGTGTTCCGCAGAATGCCCTCATAAACATATATATGCGGTTTTCTTTTTTGCAGGTAAGCTTTATATGATTTTTCTTTAGGATAAAAAATGCAGCTATCGCAGCCACAAAATTGCGGAAAAACACCTTCTGCATGAACGGCAGATCACCTGCAAGCCGGATCGACGCATTCATCACCGCAAAGCAGAACGCCGAACATATAATATATAGTATTGCCTTATTTTTGCTTTTCATTTTCTCTTTCACCCAAAGTATAAGACCGCATAAGCCGCCCATAGCTTATGCGGTCTTTATTTTCAGACTGTCAAACAAATGTCGTCAGTGCTTTTTCAAAGCCGCCTTTAAAACTCTGCGTATCTGACGAATATCGATAGGCTTTGATAAATGTCCGTTCATTCCGCACTGCGCCGATTTCTTGATGTCCTCGTCAAAAGCGTTTGCCGTCAAAGCGATTATCGGGATCGCCCTCGCATCGGTACGGTCAAGGCTCCGTATCTTCCTCGTCGCTTCAAGTCCGTCCATAACCGGCATACGAATGTCCATCAGTATCGCATCGTAGTAATTTTCCGCAGAATCGGTGAATTTCCGTACAGCGATCTCACCGTTTTCCGCGGTTTCAATGACAAGTCCCTCGTGTTCAAGCAACTTTACCGCTATCATTCGGTTGATCTCATCATCTTCCGCAAGAAGAAGCCTGCGCCCCTCTATGGAAACATCTTCATTTTCCGCAGTTTCACTCTCAACCTTTGACTTGTCAGCTATCGGCAGTGCAAGATCAAAGTAGAACTCCGAACCCTTTCCGAGTTCGCTCTCAACATTGAGCTTTCCGCCCATCATCGATACATAAGCATTGCTTATCGCAAGTCCAAGACCTGTTCCGCCGTACTTTGCCGTTATCCTGCCGTCAAGCTGCTCGAACGAGTCGAATATTTTCTCAATGTTTTCATGGCTGATGCCGATACCCATATCCTTAACGGAGAAATGCAGACAAACATTGCCGTTGTTCACGCCCGTTTCATTCACCGTAAGCGTTATCCCGCCGTTGTGTGTGAATTTCAGCGCATTTCCGAGTATGTTTATAAGCACCTGACGAAGCTTCAGACTGTCACCGAATACGTATCGATGCTCAACAGTTCCCTCGACCGCAAGATATAAGCCTTTCTGTTCGGTCTGAACGCGGATTATCGTTTCCGTGTCATCAATGAGCGTCTGCAGGTCGAACGGCAGACTGTTGACGATCATTTTTCCGCTTTCGATCTTTGAAAGCTCAAGATTACTGTTGATAAGCTCCATCAGATAATGTGAGGATCTGTCGATCTGCTCCACATAACTGCGCACCTCATCATTCAATTCACAATCATCGAGCAGCAGCTTTGTTACACCCATGACCGCATTCATCGGCGTTCTTATCTCGTGCGACATCTTCGAGAAGAATTCACTTCTCGCAACATTTTCCGAAGCCGTTCTCGATGAGATCACCTGCGCCGAAATTACCCTCGAAAGCTCCGCCATAGACTTTATCGAGGCTTCACGCTCCTCGCGCTCAACTGCGCTGAATGCAAGGAACGCATACGGCGCACCATTGTAGAATACCGGCGTTATCAGTACCTTGCCCTCATCACGAAGCATTGCGATGAATGACGAAAGCTCATTCGATGAAGCATAGAAATTCTTGTCGGCAATGATATTTTCCTCCGCCGAAAGCAGCTTTATAAGCTCGTCAAATCCCTCGCCGAGCGAAAATGCACTGTCAACTATCTTTATCTTTCCGTACCTGCTCCACTGACGGAAAACACGGACCGAGCTTCGGTCACGGTTCATATCAAAGAAAGCTATCCTCTCCAGATCGAGCATTCTTCCTATCTTGCAGAAGATAATGTCAATTGCCTTTGTGAGCTTCTTCGATTTTTCAAGCATATTAATGGTGTAGGAAACCATATTGTCGGTAGGATTGTATTCACTTTCAAGCTCGCTTATTCCTGCACTCGATTCATAGTTCGCCGCCGCAAGCTTTGCCCTTACCGAAAGATCAAACTGTGCCTCACGATAATATGTTACCCTCGGGTAAGACGGCATCTCGGAAGCAAGGCTCGCCAAGCGTGCATTGTCCACCGCATCGGCAAATTCCGAAGCCTTGCCGCCTTGGAAGATCCCTACTCCACAATATATCAAAGCATTGTCCTCCGATGAATAAACCCTGTCAATGTATGAACAAGCCTTGCTAAGATTTTCTTTCCTGATGTCGCCCTTATCATTGGGAACGAATATAGCAATGTCCGAAGCCGACATTCTCCATATAATATCTCCCTCGAACTCAAAAAGACGTATTATCGCTGCTATCTCTTCCATAACTCCGTTAAAATAGTATGAACCCTCACTTCGGATAAATTCATTCACATTTTTAAGGGAGAAAATAACTATCGTGAATTTTCCGCCGTTTTCGAGCGCCCTCTTCTTCGCAAGTATGTATCCGTAATCATTATCGTAAAAACCGGTTATCTTGTCACGGCTCGCAAGCACCTGCTGACGCTGCTCTTCAAGCACCGTTTCCGTAACATTCTGTACGCAGGCAACGACCCTGACGACTTCGCCGTCCTCAACAATGGGTTTTCCCGAAACCTGATCCCAGATAACCGCCTTGTCCTTTGTGTAAACTCTCGTCCTGAACGGCTCGTTCATCTGTCCGTCGAGGAAAGAGATCACCGTGTTGATATCCTCTTCGGGACAGACTTCACCCTCCATTACGCGCTTGCGGAAGTTGTTGTATATGCTTCTCCGTGCAAAGCAGTACTTTCTGTCCTTGTCAAAATGGAATATGATAAAAACATCTTCCGCATTGATGTACTGAAAAATGCTGCTGTTGGACGACCTTAACGCTATCGAGCAAAGCTCGTGTTCACCCTCATAAGAAAGCACAGCCTCACGGCGTTCTTCAGCCATATCGCTGACCTGCTCATAAAGCTCCGCAAGCTCCTTGTTTCTGAAAGAGACTTTTTTCTCGGGTCTGTCCTTTCCGATAAGCGACTTTACCGCATCACGGAATTTCGTGAACGCTCTTGCGACCGCCGCAACAAATGCTGTGGCGCACGCAAGTCCGAACACGGACATTATTATCGTCGTGATATTGTAGTGCCTGCGCATATATTCGTAAGCGCTGTAAATGCTGTTCTCGCCCTCAACAGCCGCTATGTACCAAGTGTTCTCATAATAAGAATCACTGCTGTAAAGCTGAACTTCACTCGCTGTGCAGTATGCCCTGCCATCCTCAAACTCAATGCTTTCCGTTGTGTAGGCAATGTCGGAATATTCCGCAGGAACAAGATTTATCTGACTGCCCGAAGTCACATTTTTCACCGAGCTTATGTTGCTCATTGCCTGAACGATGCCGCTCAGATCCTCATTGTCGGTGTATTTCTTTGAGCTGAAAAGCACCAGCCCTCTTTCGGAATTATCCTCCCCGAGCAGCTCGCTCAGACGCGAGCAGGAAAGCGTTATGCCGATAACACCGTAAACCGACTTTTCATATATCAGCGGCACGGAATAGGTTATAATGCGCTCATTGCTTCCGTCATCGAATACAAAGCTGTCTGCCCAGTAGCCGTAATAGCTGCTCTTACGGCTCGGGTCTTTGCGCGCCGCCGTAACGGGTTCGATGAAAAATCTGTACTTCACAGCATCACTTTTGCTGAATTCAAAATCACTTGCCCAGTTTATGTCGAGCGGAATGTTGTAATGCACCGAAACGGATCTGCTTCCCCTCGTCATCACAGTATCAAAATCATCGAACGAATCGGGGTCTGCATCCTTTATAAAAAGTCCCCGGTATGTCGTATCCGCAAGGAAATCGGAATCACCGCAAAGCAGCATAAAAACACCGCTCGGTGAACGTTCAGCCATATGATCTATAAGCTCACCCGCATATTTTTCGATAAACATATCCTGCGCGCCGGGATCGGATAAAAACGCCTCAGACGATATTCCCCTCTTGTCAAGAATGTCCGAAAGCACCGTATTCGCATCAGTCACCTCATCGGACATATCGGCAAATCCACACAGCTTGTTTTTCAGCAAAACGCTCTGCTTCAAAGCCGAATTGTAAAGATTCTGCTCCGCTTCACTGTTTATCCGCCTGAACATTTCGTGCGAATTTGCCGAAATAACATAGATCAGCCCCTGTATAAGCATAACAGCCGCAAAGAAGCCTGCAATAAGCTTCAAAGTCCTGCTTTTTTCGCTTTTCGCTTTGTCCATAGATATTTCATCTCCGCTCTGTATCAAATCTATTTTATAAAAGATACGATTTACCCATTTTGATTATTAAAAATATTATAGCATATATTCAAAAAACAAGCAATAGTTTTTTAATCTTTTCAGCAACTTGTCCAATTTTCTTATGTTTTGTTAAACAAAGCCGTTTTTGTATTGAAAATTCCTCAAACACTTGAAAAATCGGAGCAGATATGTTATAATTGATTTATATGACTATAAGGAGATGATCCTATTGATCACAGTTGAAAATTATCTCGGCAAGATCGGTATCTCCGAGGATTACCTTGTTTCGCTCATAAGCCATACAGCGTCACAGTGCTTCGGCGTTGCTGACCTTAACCCTGTCGATACAAAGAAATATCATCTTGTCAGCCTTTTCAAAAAAGCGGATATAAAGGGCAGGCGCGGCGTGAAGCTGTCGGTCGGCACTGATAACAAGATCACCGTTTCGCTGCATATCTCCGTTCTTTACGGAACCAACATCTCTGCCGTTACCGAAAATCTTTCACATAAGATCCGCTATACGGTCGAAGATAAAACCGAACTCAAAATATCAAAGATCTCCGTCTTTGTTGACGGTATGCTTGAATAAAGTGTAAAGGGGAATAATAAACAGTGATAAGCGGAAAAATGCTCAGAGAAGCTTTTATATCGGGTGCCGCATCGATCTCCAATAACCGACGTGCCGTGGACGAACTCAACGTCTACCCCGTCCCCGACGGAGATACGGGTACAAATATGTCTATGACAATGGGCAATGCAATGCGCGAGCTTGAAGTGATGAACGACAACTGCACCGCATCCGCAGCAGCAGATACCGCCGCTGCCGCCCTTTTGAGAGGCGCAAGAGGAAACTCGGGCGTTATCCTCTCCCTCCTGTTCAGAGGATTTTCCAAAGCCTTTAAGGGCAAGAATGAGATAGGCTGCGCTGACCTTGCAAATGCACTCGAACTCGGAGTAAAGGGAGCGTATAAAGCCGTAATGAACCCGACCGAGGGTACGATACTCACAGTCGCAAGACTTGCATCGGAAAAAGCATCACAGCTCGCATCGACAGCCGAAAGCGAAGTCCAACTCTGGAGTGCCGTCTGCGATGAAGCGGATAAAGCACTCGCACAGACCCCCGAAATGCTCCCCGTCCTCAAAAAAGCAGGCGTGGTCGATGCAGGCGGAAAGGGACTTATCATCATCTGGCGTGCAATGCTCGATGTTTTCAGCGGCGGAAAAGCCGTTGCCGATGAAAAAGCCAAGGAAAGCTCCACCTCCAAAACCGCAGTCGGCGACTTTGATGAGGAAATAAACTTTACCTACTGTACGGAATTCATCGTAAACAAGAACCCCGAATGTCCCGATGCTTCACGTCTGAGAGCATTTCTCGAAACTATCGGTGACTGCGTTGTTGCCGTCGATGACGAGGATATAATCAAAGTCCACGTCCATACCGACCACCCCGGCAAGGCTATCGAAGAAGCTATCCTCTTCGGCGCGCTCACAAATCTCAAAATAGACAATATGCGCCACCAGCATAAAAATAAGCAGAAAGAGGCCGCCGTTATGAAAGTGCGCGAGTTCACCCCTGCCGCACCCGAAAAGCCGTTCGGCTTCGTAGCCGTAGCTTCGGGAAAAGGCATCGAGGATCTCTTCACCAACCTCGGAGCGGACAATATCGTAACGGGCGGTCAGACAATGAACCCATCAACGGACGATATCCTTAAAGCTATCCTCGCAACACCTGCAGAAACAGTTTTCGTCCTCCCGAACAATAAAAACATCATTATGGCAGCCGAGCAGGCAGTAAAGCTCGCAGACAGACGCGTCTGCGTCCTACAGACGAAAACAATACCGCAGGGTCTTACCGCAATGATGAACTTTGATCCGTCCGCAGACTATGAATCCAATCGTATGAATATGTCGAAAGCCATCGAGAATGTTTCAACAGGACTTGTAACATTTGCAGCGCGCGACAGCGACTTCGACGGAAAGAATATCAAAAAGGGCGAGATACTCGGACTTGAAAACGGAAAGCTTACCGTTACCGATAAGGAAGTGACCAAAGCCGCATATAAGCTCATCAAGAAAATGATAACGGGTGAATCCTCATTCGTAACCATAATCAGCGGCGCAGATACCGATGACGAAAATACCGAAGCACTTACCGAGCTTCTGCAAACAAAATTCGGCGACAGAGTGGAAATAATGAACGTCAACGGCGGACAGCCCGTGTACTATTATATAATTTCGGTTGAATAAAAAAACACCCTCGGGTCATCCACCCCGAGGGTTTTTTATACTAATTCCAAACCGTTCTATAGACAAAGACGACAGATAGAATAATCCAAGTCAAGGAAGACGACCGCAGGCAGGCTGCCGCCTGTCAAGGGAGTCTGACGCAGAATTGGATTATTATATCCGAGTATTTGTCTATAGGTTGGTCTGAAATTAGTATTATACAAAAAACAGCACCGCACAATTTCTGTGTACGGTGCTGTTTTTATTATACAATATTTACTGCAATATCTTGAACATAGCGACCTGATCCGCAAGCACCTGCGACTGTCCGTTGAGTTCTTCACACGATGCAGCGCTTTCTTCTGCGGTAGCGGAATTCTGCTGTACAACTTCTGAGATCTGCGCAATGCCTGCGTTGATCTGCTCGATAGCAGATGCCTGTTCTTCCGATGCGGCATATATTTTTCCGACAAGCTCCTTGGAGGTTGCAGACATTTCCGAAACTCTTCCCATAAGCTCTACCGTATCCGCAACTACTGCGCTGCCCTTGGCAACGGACTCCATTGTTTCGGTTATGATAACAGCTGTTCTCTTTGTTGCTTCGTCCGACTTTGTTGCAAGATTTCTTACCTCATCGGCAACAACAGCAAAGCCCTTGCCTGCTTCGCCTGCTCTTGCAGCCTCAACAGCGGCATTGAGCGCAAGAATATTGGTCTGGAATGCAATATCTTCGATAGCTTTGATAATGTTGTTGATCTGATCGGATTTTTCCTTGATATCCTCCATTGCAGTCCGCATACGCTCCATTTCCGCAGCCTGCTCGCTGATAAGTTCGTCCGACTGCGCCGCACAGTTGTCTGCCTCTCTTGCATTTTCGGTATTGTTTCCGATCTTCTCTTTGATCTCGCTGATAGTTGCCGAAAGCTCCTCGATCGCAGCAGCCTGACGTGTCGTACCCTCTGCAAGAAGCTGCGAACCGTTGGATATCTGTGATGAACCTGCGGAAACCTCGCTTGCCGAAACACTGAGACCTCCGATAACATCACTGAGTTTTCTGCAGATCTCATCTGCGGATTTTTTCATCTCAACGAAATCGCCCTGATATTCTACCGCAGGCTGGACGGTGAAGTCGCCGCCGGCCATCGCCGACATTACTCTGCTTATATCGGAAAGATACATTGCAAGCGTATCTTTCATTCTTACCATTTCCTTGAGCATCGAACCTATTTCATCATTGGAATACTTAACGTTCGAAGCATCGAAACCGATATCTCCGTTCGCCATCTTTCCAAGTACATTGCAGGCGCTGTCAATAGGTCTGGATATTACCCTGAATGTATACATGGCAAGCAGACCGCCGCATACAATACAAACCGCAATTCCGATGATAACGGAAATTATTGTAACTCTTCGTACATTTGCATCATTTTCCGCAGTCTGCGTTCCGCAGAAAACAGCACCGATTATGTTTCCGTCCGTATCAAGGAACGGTTCATAGATAGTGTAATATTTTTCACCGAGTATCTCTGTCCTGCCGTCGTATTTTTCACCGCCGTCAAGAACTGCGCTTCTTACCTTGTCAGACATCTGCGTTCCGAGAACTCTCTCGCCGTTTTCATCAATGATAGTGGTAGAGATTCGGGTATCTCCGCCGAAAATAGTTATATCATATCCGACAACGTTCTTTATTTCATCAATGAATGACGGGCGTGTGAAATCGACTGCAACGATCGCTTTTCCGACAGGATAGCTGAGGCTGTTCAGAACAGGCTTTTCGCAAATGTAGTAAATGTCATTTCCGTTCTTGATATAGCCGCTGAATTCTTCTTTTTCAAGAAGCGGCATAAACGCCTCCGTATCAACACCCTCACTCGACCAAAGAACATTTTTGTCTGCGTCGGTAAAAATGCCTATGTAACTGTCATTCGGCACTTCCCCGATAAATCTGTCGCCGATGACATTTCCTCTGTCAACATCGAAAGCACGGGAGAAATCCTTGTTATCGCACAGCGTTGCAGCGATTATCCCCGCCTGCGTTTCCGCTGTCGCTATATCGTCCTTGATAAGATTAATACCGATCTGCGCTTCCTTTTTCAGACCCTGATCGTTTATCTTACTGATATAAAAGGAACAAAAGATGATAACGAGCGCAACCGCAAAGATCACTGACGAATCGATCACCAGTATAAAATTTTTTCCGAGTTTGCCAAGCTTTGATTTTTTCTTCATAATATCACCCACAATATAAAGTCCGCTTCAAGATTTAACGGACTTTATTTATTAGATTATTCAACATTTTAGCATATTAGTATTAATTAGTCAATACTTAAAAAATAAAATTGTTCATTTTACACAAAATTATATACATTTTTACGGTATCAGGAAACCGTTTTCGATTGCCTTATCGAGCAGATCATCGACCATTCTGCCAAGCTCCTCCGAACCGTCTTTAACTTTGTCGAATCGCTTTCTTACCTGCGAAGAGTTTACCCCGTGCTCTTTCCAGGAGTAACCCTCCCTCGAATAATTGAGCAAAAGCGGCTGGATCCTGTCCATCGCATTGGAAAAACGAGCCTCGGGAGTGTCGTTCCTCTCGAATTCGTCCCAGAGCGCACGGTACTCCGCAGCCTGCTCCTCGGGCAAAGTCCCGAATATCTTCTCCGCCGCAGCCTTTTCACGAGCCTCCTTGGTCTTTGCGCCCTCATCATCGTAGCAGTAGGTGTCACCTGCGTAAATTTCCACTGCATCGTGAACGAGAACCATTTTCATCACCTTTGCAACGTCAACAGGCTCGTTTGAATATTCCGCAAGTACAGCCGCCGCAATTGCGAGCGAAAACGAGTGTTCAGCATCATTTTCCCGTCTTGGCAAAGGCTTTTTCTCCTTGAAATTATCATCGAACTCCTTTGAACCCTGCGGAAGATCGTCACAGAGAATATATGTCTGTCGGTAAACATTTTTCAGCTTGTCGAGCGTCAGCAGAAATTCAAGCTGCTTTTTCAAGCGTTCGTTTTCCATTTAAACGTCCCCCTTTTTCTTCTGCATAAATCCTGCTATCTTCGCAAGAAGCATCGGCGGCAGGAAGCCTGCTCCGTAATCGGCAATTTTCATTTTCAGCGTCGGGATAATGAGCGTTTTCTTTGCAAACATTCCCTCAACTGCGCATTTTGCGGCATATTCTGCAGTTATGCCCTTTAGTGCGAACGTAACTCCCGCCGTGTTGTTGAAATTCGTGTCAACAGGACCCGGACAAAGCGCACTCACCGAAACGTGACTGCCCTCATTTTTAAGCTCCGCACTTACAGCCTCGGTCAAACGGACAACATAATTCTTCGTGCAGTAATAAGTCGCCATATATGGGCCGGGCATAAAGCCTGCCGACGAAGCAACATTGAGGATATATCCCTTGTCGCGCTTGCGGAAATCTTTCAGAAACAGCTTTTGAAGAATGTGTACAGCCGTAACGTTGACATCTATCATCTCTATCTCACGTTCAAGATCTGTCTCTGCAAATTTTCCGAAAAGTCCGAAGCCTGCGTTGTTTATGAGAATATCGATGTTGTATTTTTTCGCTTCGTCATAAAGTCGGTAACACTCCTCAACTTTTGAAAGATCGGCAGGGATTATCTTCACCCTTTTTTCGCCTATCTCGTCCCGAAGCTTTGCAAGAGCCTCATAATTTCTGCCCGAAATAACGAGCCTGATGCCTCTTTTTGCAAGCTCACGGGCAATTGCCCGTCCGATCCCAGAGCTTGCACCCGTAATAAGTGCTGTCATAATTTTATCCTTCCGAATTTTCCTTATTTGCTTTCTTTAATATATTCTTCCCATTTTTCGGGGGCATATCCGACCGAAGCCTTTTTTCCGCAGCGAACTATCGGTGTTTTGTATAACTTCGGACATTCGCAAAGCTTGTCATACTTTGCATCGTCAAGAAGATATTTTATGCTGCAGTAGTCCTTTGAAGCCGTGTCAATGACCGCATCGATGCCGCCGAGCGCCTTTACAACGCTGTCGAATTCACCCTTGCTCAGACCCTTGGAAAGAATGTCAACGCTCTGCACCTTGATGTTTCTCTCCTTGAACCAGCGCTCCGCCTTTTTCGTATCGAAGCATTTGGATTTTCCGAATATCTGTATAGCCATAGCCTACCCTTTCCTCATAAAAATATCGCTGCCGAAACAAAGCGGCAGCGATATTTTGTTAGATTTTTTCGCTGAACATTGAGCTTAACGAGAATATAGTTCCGTAATCGAACTTACCCTCCTGATTGTAGTTCACTACCTGAGCCTTGAGAGTTGCGGCCTTGCTTATCTGATTTGCCCTGTCAGCAGCTTTCGCCGTGAATGAATAGCTGCCGCTGAGAAGTGACTTCGCCGAGTTGGTGTCCGCACCTTTCAGCGTGTCCTCGTTCAAAGTCAGCTTGTTGTCCGAACCGACCTTTAAGCCTATCCTGCCGAGTGCAGCGGAGTAAGCCTTTGCCGTGTTCGTCATATAAACGCCCTTTTTGAGTGCGTCAACGCTCTCCGACTTCTGTAAGCTGTCAACGACCGAATTGTAGTCCTCAACGAAGCTTTTTACATTCGATACAAGCTTGTCTTTGTCCTCAAAATCAGCCTTTGAAGCGGAAGCAAGCACGGAAGCGCTCTTTCCGAGATCGGTAGCATCGGAAGCGAGCTTCTTTTCGCTCTCATAAGTTCCGACATCACTGTTCGAGAAAGCCTTCTCGTACTCCTTTATCATATTTTTCTGATAATCCTTTGAGCGTACCTGATCGACCTTCTTCATAAGCGCAAGAAGATCACTCGTCGAATTGGTCTGCGCATAGCTCTTTTTGCTGTAATTCGACGAAAGAAGAGAAGTGTACATTGCATTGGACTTATAAGCATTTATTCCGTACATTGTCCGATTCCTCCCAATTATTCAGCGGCTTTTGCCTTTTCAGCCTCCGCCGCAAGGTTTGTCTTTGCCGTAGAAAGCATAAGCTTTATTCTGTTTTCCTGATTTACTTTTGTTGCACCGGGGTCATAGTCGATAGCAACGATGTTCGCATCGGGATAAACGTTGCGTATCTTTCTTATCATACCCTTGCCGATGATGTGGTTCGGCAGGCAGCCAAACGGCTGCGCACAGATGATGTTGTTTACGCCGCTGCCAATAAGCTCGACCATTTCGGCGGTAAGAAGCCAGCCCTCGCCCATTTTATTCGCAGGCGAAACATACTCCCTGCTGTTTTCCTTTGTTTCGTCAAAGTGTGCAGGCGCTCTGAAGCGTGAATCCTCAAATGCCTTTATCATTATATCCTGCATCTTTTTGAGAAATGCTTCAAGCGCACCCGAAGCGATGTATTTTTTATATGCAACGTGATAAAGCTGCGTGTCAACAACGTGGTGGTCGCACATAAAGATGATGAAGTCGAGAAGTCCCGGAACAACGGGTTCAACATCTTCCCCTCGGAGAAATTCTTCAAGACAGTTATTGCCGAGCGGCGCATACTTGATGTAAATTTCGCCGACAATTCCGACTCTCGCCTTTACGCTCGGAGTATAAGCTATCTTCTCAAAATCCTTTACCATTTGGAAAGCATTTTTCTTGAATGAACCGATCGCAAAGCCCTCTTTGATGAGCCTGTTCTGCCAGTCCTCGATGAGCTTGTCCGTTTCACCCTTGTTGTTTTCGTAAGGACGGACCTGATTTCCTGCCCACATAAGGATATCACCGTAGCAAATGCCAACGATAAGATCCTGCAAAAGCGGAAGCGAAAGCTTGAAGCCGGGGTTCTTTTCAAGGTTTGCGATATTGAGCGAAACAACTGGAACGAATTCCATTTTGTTGTTTTTGAGCGCTTTTCTGAGCAGATTTATGTAGTTTGAAGCTCTGCAGCCGCCGCCCGTCTGGGTTATCATAAGAGCGGTCTTGTGAATGTCATATTCACCCGATTTGAGCGCGTCCATCATCTGACCGATAACGAGAAGCGCAGGATAACAGGTGTCATTGTGAACATTGCGCAGTCCCTCATCAACGACCTTTCTGCCCGTTGAAGTGAGCAGCTTCATTCTATATCCGTGATTGTTGAAAATTTTTACAATAAGAGAAAAATGAATGGGGAGCATCTGCGGAACAAGGATCGTGTATTCCTGACGCATTTCTTCGGTGAAAAGCAAACGTCCCTGTTCATTATATACGAGTTCAGCCATTAAAAATAAGCTCCTTTGCTTAAAACAATATTATTATACTTATTATATATATTATACCACGGCAAGCGATTTTCGTCAATACCGCAGCAGCTTTTTTACATTATTTCAAATTTGATTATCTTTTTACAGAATATCACAAGTATACAAAAACCAAGTGCAGTGACGGGTCACCCGTCCAACACCGCAGACGTTGTTATACCTTGAAAATTGCCGGCGCAATTCAGGACGGAAAACCCGTCCCCTACAATTTTAGTTTTTTTACGTCAAAATTCAGCGAATCAGTCTGGCGGATATAGAATCCGCCCCTACTACTTTGTAAATCCTAAAATTTGATGTTTTGCTAAATCAAATCGTGTTTGCATATTTAACGTAAAAAGCATAAATTTTGAATAGAATAATTGCAGAAAAATGTTTGGCTATCTTGGGTATTTAGCAAAGGGAAAACCTTTAGGAGGACAGGGGGAGGCGCTCTGTACGAGGGGGACGCAAGGCCGCCCTCCCCCTATCCTCCTTGCGGTGTTCCCTCTGCACTCTCTTTCCCCAAACCACCAACCCTCACCCGGCCAAATGCTACAAACACAAGTCAGGCTTTTGGACGTTTGATACGGGCACGGCGGGAGAGGGTGATTTTGTTACAATTAGCTTTGACTTTTTTAATTGCTTACTGTTTATATATAAACACATAATATGATAATTGATAAATCAATGCTAAAAATAAAGTTTTAGGGTTTACGCTGTACTACGGAAATTAGGTTCTCGCTGAAAATTTGCGGAACAAAAATAATTCCGAATTCCGCATTCCGAATTCCGAATTTAGAAATTATCAAGCAGTTCCTTTAAGTACGCCGTAAGCTCCCCTTTAAGCTCATCATGCATAAGTCCGACCTCGAGCGAAGCCTTGATGATGCCAAGCCTGCTGCCCATATCGAAACGCTTTCCCGCAAAGTCAACGCCTATCATTCCGTCGGAAACAGCCACCTCACGCATTGCGTCCGTGAGCTGGAGCTCACCGCCCTTGCCCCTCGGCGTTCTGCGCAGGATATCAAATATATTCGGTTCAAGTATGCACCGCCCGAGAATGGAAAAATCGGAAAATTCCTCTCCCCTCTGCGGCTTCTCGATCATATCGGAAACGGCGTAAAGCCTGCTTTCGCCCATAGGTTCAAGCTTCATCGAGTTGTATTTGCATATATCCTCACGCGGAACACGGTTTATGCCGACAACGCTTTTACCGTATTTTTCATAAGCTCGGGCAAGCTGTCCTATAGCAGGATCGTCACCGATTATAACATCATCACCGTAAAGCACGGCGAAAGGCTCACCGCCCACAAAGCTTTCCGCACAGAGTATCGCACCGCCAAGTCCGGTCTGAAACGGCTGACGGACGAACGTGAACCTTGCCGCCGAGGATATACCTTTTATCTCTTCAAGCAGTGCGGTCTTTCCGCTCTCCGAAAGCTTCGCCTCAAGCTCGGGCGAACGGTCGAAATGATCCTCGATAGCCGTTTTTCCCCTCGCCGTAACGATGAGTATATCGGTTATCCCTGCCGCCGCACATTCCTCTGCGATGTATTGTATCGCAGGCTTGTCCACTATCGGGAACATTTCCTTCGGGACTGCCTTTGTCGCAGGAAGAAGCCTCGTTCCAAGACCGCCTGCGGTTATTACCGCCTTTTTTATCTTCATTTTACCCCTGTCCTTTCGGTATAAAACCGTCGTTTACGGCATTGTGCCGAGAAGAAAGCTCATACTGAACGCCATATAAAGCACAACATAAATGCATATAAAAAGTGCAAGCAAGCCTGCCGATGTACCGCCCTTTGAGCGAAGCGTCTGACGTATCGTGAGCGGAGTTGTCGCAGCCTTTATCTTCGCAGTGCGCTTTACCGCGGTTTTGTAGTAAATTTTGTTCGCAAAAGCGCCGAAGAAAAACATCGCCGCATACATAAGCACATACGAAAGAACACTCAGCATATTAAAAGCCGTGCTTCGTATATCAAAACCCTGTGCGAACTGCGATACCGCACCCAGATCCATCTCCGCAAGGATAGGTATATACTGCGGTATCATGAAAACCACCCTTACAATGAGAGCCGCCAGTGCGATAAGCGGCATCTTTCGGTAGGAAAAGTACATCTCGGGGATAAGCATAGCAGAAAAATTCCAGCTGAGAGAGCTTCCCGTGTCCTTGAAACGCTTGAAATTCGGGAGATAATAGTGAGTGTTGCTGCCGACATAATCGGCAAGCTCACAAAGACGAACGCCGTCAAAATCCTCATCGGGATTGTATCCGCAAAGAGGGTCGGTGAAGTTGATAAGGTACGGTTCAAGATTTATCCCGCCGAAGTCGCCGTCATTCTTCATCGCCTCTTCCATATTTTTGCGAAGCTCTTCGTTGTGGCGTTCGAGCGCAGGCATCGGCGAACCGCATCTGCCGCAGAAAGCCGTCAGCTTGGGGTTGACATATCCGCAGCGTGGGCAGACGCAGTCCTTTTCGGGGTCGTCCTCGTTCACATCGGTATGAACTCCCGTGTCGGGCATAGGCGTCCAGCTCCGATGTGCCTTGTGAAGCTCAGTATTAACGCAGCTTCCGTATTTCTCGTAGCAGGCTCTGTGATAAGGCGTTCCGCATTCGGGGCAGACTACGATATCATCGCCCTCCCTGAACTGCTCGCTGCAAACGATACATCTGCTTCCTGTATAATCAGCCATTTATAATAACTCCTTGGTTTTTTAATTTATAATAGTATATCACAACCCTTTTGAAATAACAAGGAGTGCGCCGATAGTTTCATCTGTTTTTCACAATATTGTATCAAAAATATGTTGATAATTAACAGCACCCGTGCTATAATATCCATATGAAAAGACACTGCGACTCTTCTCAAAAATGAAAGGATATGACAAAAAATGACCGATGACAAAAAATTTGATTTTCATGAAAGAATAACCAAAATAGCAAAAGCGGCATTCGCCGTCGCACCGTTTGTAATGATAGCAATATGCGCCGTGCTGTACTTCACGGTGTTCCGCAGCGTAACCGCAGAACAGCTTTTGCAGTATACGCCCGAAAATATATGGCTCGCCGCAATAGTTATCATCGCAATGTTCTCGCTCAAATCGCTGACGTTCTTCTTCCCGATGATAGTCATTGTCACCGCCTGCGGAATGACCGCACCTAACATCTGGGTTGCGCTACTGATAAATACGATAGGAATTTTCTGTATGATGAACATTCCCTATCTTATCGGAAAATTTGCCCAGAGGGAATACGTTGAAAAAATAATTATGAAGCATAAAAAAATGAATGAGATAATCAGCCTCAATATGTCGAACGGCGTATTCTTTGCATTTTTCCTGCGAATAATAAACTGTCTGCCTTACGATGTCGTGAGTATGTTTCTCGGCTCGGTCAATATGAAATGGCGTGACTATATCCTCGGCTCAATGCTCGGAACTCTGCCGGGAATGATATGCTGTACCTTTATGGGAAATTACCTTGACGATCCGCTCTCCGCAAAATTCATTCTTTCCGTTGCAATAAATGTCGGAATTTCGGTCATCTGCGGGATCGTCTACTTATTATATGCAAGAAAACGCAGAAAGGAACTTGCCTTAAATGATAAAACTGATAGCGTCTGATATGGACGGAACTCTTCTCAACGATAAAAAAGAATTTCCGCACGATTTTGATGAAGTGCTGGACAAGCTTTGCGAAAAGAACATACACTTCGTCGTCGCAAGCGGACGTTCCTATTCCACGCTGAAGATCAACTTCGAGGGAAAGCTCGATAAGCTCGACTTTATCTGCGATAACGGTGCTTACGTCATTGTGAACGGCGAGCTTGTAAGTATGAGCCTGCTCAAAAAAAGCTGCGTTAAGCACCTTATCGAAATTTGCCGCGGAATGGAAAGGGTAACGCCCGTTTTGTGCGGTGTACACGGAACCTATTTCGAACGCAGGGACGAGGAATTCTATCACGAAGTAACACGCTACTATCTCCACTATACCTGCGTTGACGATATCGCCGCAGTCGATGATGATATCTTCAAAATTGCCGTCTGCGACTACAACGGCGCAGAAAAGAACGTCTACCCCATTGTCGCAAAGGAATTCGCCGAGGATTTCACCGTCGCAGTCACAGGTCCGAAGTGGATAGACATTATGAACAAGGGCATAAACAAAGGTGCGGCTCTGAAAGAGATCCGTGAACATCTCGGCATTTTGCCCGAGGAAACAATGGCGTTCGGCGACTATTTCAACGATGTTGAGCTTCTGCAAAATGCAGGCTGCAGCTTCGTGATGAAGAACGCCCACCCCGATATGCGTCAATATGGCAAATTCACCGCCGAAAGCAACAATGACGAGGGCGTAACAAAGGCTATCAGGCAGTATGTGCTGAAAGAGGATAACAATGAATGAGCGTCTTCCCTACCTGCGTGAAAAAACGTCGCTTCTGACAACTTCACCGGGCGTTTACCGAATGAGGGACAAAACAGGGCATATCATCTACATCGGCAAGGCAAAAAACCTCCGCAACCGTGTCACGAGCTATTTCTGCAAATCGCCCGACCATACTCCTAAGGTCGCAAAAATGGTTTCCAACGTCTATGACTATGATTTCATCGTCACCGACTCGGAGTATGAAGCCCTCGTCCTCGAATGTTCGCTCATAAAACAGCATAAGCCGAAGTATAATATCCTCTTAAAGGACGATAAGGGCTACAGCTATATCAAGATCTCAAAAGAAGAATATCCCCGTATCACTTATGAGCTCCAGAAAAACGGCGAGGGAAAATATATCGGCCCTTATACAAGCTCTTTCGTCGCAAGCCAGACCGCAAAGGAAGTCAACAAGGTCTTTATGCTCCCGACCTGCAAAAAAGTTTTCCCCCGTGACTTCGGCAAGAGCCGCCCCTGCCTGAATTACCATATCAAGCAGTGTATGGGGCTTTGTATGGGAAAGATATCCTGCGATGAGTATAATTCCATTATCGCACAGGCGGAGGAATATATCGCAAGCGGTTCGGAGGCCTCGGTGGAAAGTCTTACCCAAAAGATGAACGAAGCCGCCGAAAACCTCGAATTTGAACGCGCCGCCACACTCCGCGACCGTATAAATGCGATAAAGCGCGCCGCCGACAGCCAGAAGATAATCAACGAGGATATGCGTGATACCGACATCATCGCCGCCGCACAGAACGGCACAAATGCCTGCGTCGCAATTCTCCAGTACCGCGGCGGCAGACTTACAGACCGAAGCGAGCTTCCCGTCGGCGAAATTGACGATACCGCCGTTATGATTCAGGATTTCATCACAGCCTTCTATACAACTCCCGAATCCATTCCCCGTGAGATGATCACCGAGGAAGAAATCCCCGATGCTGAAATGATAACACGGCTTCTCCGTGAAAAAAGCGGCCACGCCGTAGATATCTTTTCACGAACAAGGGGAAAGGGTCTGAAGCTCATCAATATGGCAAAGGAAAACGCCAGCGAATCCCTCGCAATAAAGGTCGGAAGAACTGGTGCGGAAATAGTCGCACTCGAACAGCTCGCAAAGCTCCTCGGACTGAAAGATCCGCCAATGTACATCGAATCCTACGATATCTCGAACCTCGCAAGCTCCGCAATGGTCGCAGGTATGATAGTCTTTGAGAACGGCAGACCGAACAAGAAAGCCTATAAAAAATTCACGATAAAAGAAACCGCAATACAGAACGACTATGCATCGATGCGTGAAGTTCTGGAACGCCGATTCAAGCATTATAAGGACGAAAACGAAACGGACGAGGGCTTCTGCCGCCTGCCCGACCTTATCCTACTCGACGGCGGCAAGGGTCAGGTCAACGCCGTTGAACCAATTTTGCGCGAAATGGGCATAAACGTCCCCCTCTTCGGTATGGTAAAGGACAATAAGCACCGCACAAGAGCCATCGCCACGGGCGGCGGCGAGATCGCAATAAACGAAAACAAAGCCGCATTTATGCTTCTGACCCGAATACAGGACGAAGTCCACCGCTATTCGATAACCTACCAGCGCAAAAAGCACAGCAAGCAGTCGTTCAGCCTTGAGATCACGAAAATAAAAGGCATCGGCGATAAAAAAGCGGAAAAGCTCCTCTCCCGATTCAAAACCAAGGAAGAACTGAAAAAAGCCACCGTTGAGGATATCGCAAAAGCCGCAGGAATAAATATTTCGCTTGCGCAGGAAGTCAAAACGTTTATCGAGAACGAGTATAGATAACAACCAAGCCAAAGTTTACGTTAATTTTGTGCAGCTTTTAATAATACGCTTTTTCTACAGTCCGAGGTCGGATTTCATATCCAACCGTTTGCACACACAAAAACAGCTAATTACTTTCCGCGATTAATCTCTCCCTCTTTGGATATACTATCATAAAAACCAAAGGGGGATTTTTTATGTCAAAACAAGGAATGAACCGAATCGACAGAACACACACAAAACCCAAGAACGAGCAAGCCGCCGTTCCGCAAATTCAGGGCAGAGCGCATACCTCGGACACAAAAGCGAACCCGATCATCGCAGGAACGTCCGCACCTGCGCTCAAAGTCTACCACTCAACGCCGCATAATACTAAACACCAATAAAATACAGGAAAAAATCTGCGCCGAAATCCAATATATTCGAGATTGTCGGCTTGATTTTTTCCAAATTTTAAATGGTGTTTAGTATAAAGCCGAAAAGCCTATCTCGGACGCTTATGCCGCAATTGATACCGACCTCGCGCGCGACAATCTCGAAAACGATCTCACCGCCGCCGATATCCAAGACCTTGAATGACCCAACAAAAACAACTTCCTTAATTCCGAAAAACACCGCCCATAAAGGACGGTGTTTTTCGGAATTAAGGAAGTTTATGAAAAAGAAAAAATGAAAGGTTGTCGAAATTATGGAAAATAAATATCATAACTGTTTATTAGTTGTTACCGTTTGATTTATTTTCTGTATATATTATAACATCGGCATCTTCAAAAGTCAAGCTTTTGGAAAATATTTATAGGATTGCACCAATCAGAGCGATGTTTTTGTATAATATGCACAATAGATGCTATTTTACCTCAAATATGAAAAAAAGCAGACATTTTTCAGCCTGCTTTTTATGTGAATTTATACTAAACACCATTTAAAATTTGGAAAAAATCAAGCCGACAATCTCGTAGCTGTTTTTAACAGGTTTATATAGGATTTCGGCGCAGATTTTTTCCTGTATTTTATTGGTGTTTATACTAATTCCAAACCGTTCTATAGACAAAGACGACAGATAGAATAATCCAAGTCAAGGAAGACGACCGCAGGCAGGCTGCCGCCTGTCAAGGGAGTCTGACGCAGAATCGGATTATTATATCCGAGTATTTGTCTATAGGTTGGTCTGGAATTAGTATTAGTATTATGCATTTGTATCGTAGTTCATACCTATTTTAATAGCCTTCATATTATTCTCTATCAAGCCTTTTTTATGCGGCGGAACTATCTTCTCAAAAACTTTTCTTATCAATTCTTCCGACTTGAACCCGCACTCGGCGAGGAATTTTCCTGCGAGGATAATGTTCGCACCGCCCTTCAGATCGGGATCTGTATCGGTGAGTGCCGTTGCAGGCACTTTGCATACTCTGACATCGGTGCGTTCGATCTCGGAATCGACCATTGAGCTGTCAACTATAACAAGTCCGTTCGGCTGAACTTTGCCGATGAATTTATCGAGCGAGGGAGTGTTCATCACGATAAGGACATTCGGGTTCACCACGAGCGGCGAGCCTATCGGGTCATCGGAGATGCATACGGAGCAATTGCACGTTCCTCCGCGCATTTCGGGACCGTAGGACGGAAGCCAAGAAACCTCCTTGCCCTCATAAAGTCCGAGGTTTACAAGCAGCTTTCCTGCGAAAAGTATTCCCTGTCCGCCAAAACCTGCGATAAGGATTTCGTGATCCATTTACTTTGCCCCCTCTGCCGTTACATCTTTATATGCGCCGAGCGGATAGAACGGTATCATTACCTCATCTATCTTTTGAAGTGCCACTTCGGGCGAAACTCCCCAGTTCGTCGGGCAGGAGGAGAGGACTTCGATTATCGAAAATCCTCGCTTTTCCTTTTCATTCTCAAATGCCTTGCGGATAGCTTTCTTTGCTTCTCTTATATGCGGAACTGTGTTTACCGCAACTCTTTGTGCGAGTGCAACGCCGTCCAGAACGGAAAGCATCTCCACCATTTTTATAGGATTTCCTGCAACGGAAACATCTCTTCCGTAAGGTGTCGTCTGCGTTACCTGACCGGGGAGCGAGGTCGGAGCCATTTGTCCGCCCGTCATTCCGTAGATAGCGTTGTTGACGAAGATAACGACAATGTTTTCTCCTCTTGTTGCGGCGTGAACAGTTTCAGCCGTTCCGATAGCGGCACAGTCGCCGTCGCCCTGATAGGTGAAAACGAACTTGTCGGGGAGCGCTCTTTTTACTCCCGTTGCGGTCGCAGGCGCTCTGCCGTGAGCAGCCTCTATCATATCGCATTTAAAATAATCATAAGCCATTACAGCGCAGCCGACGGGCGCAATGCCTATCGTGTCGCCCTCAATGCCCATTTCATCTATAACTTCCGCAATAAGGCGGTGGATAATGCCGTGCGTACAGCCGGGGCAATAGTGCGTAGGCACATCGGCAAGGCTTTTGGGTCTGTCAAAAATTACAGCCATTGCAATTTTCCTTTCGTTAATTCCTGATTTCCGATAACTTCTTTATCTCGCCGAGAACCTCATCGGGGGACGGGATAACACCGCCCGTTCTGCCGAAGAAATGTACGGGCTTTGAACAGTTTACAGCAAGCTTTACGTCCTCGATCATCTGTCCCATTGACATTTCGACATCGAGCAAGGTCTTTGCGTTTTTGCAGGCTTCGTTTATTTCCTTTACGGGGAAAGGCCAAAGCGTTATCGGACGGAAAAGTCCTGCTTTTATTCCCATTGCACGGGCACGGTTCACAGCCGACTTAGCAACTCTCGCTGCCGCACCGTAGGCTGTTACAACAATATCAGCATCATCGCAAAGATAGCTTTCCGCTTCGGTGTGGTTTGCCTTTATCACTTCATAGCGTTTGTAACGGTCAAGAATGGAATTTTCCAGCTCCTCCGGAACGAGGTAAAGCGAATTTACAATGTTGTGTTCACGCTTGAAGCCGTGACCGTTCGTCGCCCAAGGCTTTGGCGGAAGCTCCATTTTTCTTTCGGGGAAAGTTACGGGTTCCATCATCTGACCGAGCAAGCCGTCCGCAAGTATCATCGCAGGCATACGGAATTCATCAGCCATATCGAACGCAAGCGTTACCTTATCGACCATCTCCTGAACCGAGCAGGGCGCATAAACAAGGAGCTGATAGTCGCCGTGACCGAGCGCCTTTGTTGCCTGCCAGTAGTCCGACTGCGACGGCTGTATACCGCCAAGTCCCGGACCTCCTCGCTGAACGTTGATTATAACGCAGGGCAGGTCTGAACCTGCAATGTAGGAAACGCCCTCGGATTTGAGCGAAATTCCCGGCGAGGACGATGATGTCATAGCACGAACGCCTGCCGAAGCCGCACCGAGAACCATATTTATAGCGGCGATCTCCGATTCAGCCTGAAGAAAAACACCGCCGTTTTTCGGCATATATTTTGCAAGATAAGCAGCGATCTCCGTCTGCGGCGTGATAGGATATCCGAAGAAGCATTTGCAGCCTGCGCGGATAGCAGCCTCGGCGAGAGCTTCGTTGCCTTTCATAAGATTTCTTTCCACTTTGTTCAGCTCCTTATTTTTCAACTTTTATTGCGCAGTCGGGACACATCATTGCGCACATCGTACAGCCTATGCATTTTGAATCGTCAATGCAGTGTGCAGGAAAATATCCCTTTTTGTTTCGTGAATTTTTATCAAGTTCAACTATTTTTTTCGGGCAAACGCTCGCGCAAAGACCACAGCCCTTGCAGCGTTCCCTGTCAACTGTTATTTTAGCCATAGCTTTTCTCCTTATTTTTCCCAGATCTTTTTAACGTATATTTCAGCAGGAAAACGGTTCTTTACTTCCGCCCCTGTGCTTGTGTCAACAGTATATTTCAGCGGCAGACCCGTTAGCCTGCATACCTCATCGGCATAAGCCGTGCTGCTCTCAATAGTTTCTGCGGTCGTTTCTTCACCGAGATTGGAATTGTTCACGATCGCCGACATCGGTATCCCCGAAGCGTTTTCTATCTCACGCATAAACTCCACCGCTTCAGCGGCAGTCCCCGTCAGATAGCGGTACATATTTATAACGCATATACCCTCGATATCGTCTGCGTTCTGCAAAAGGAACTCCCTGTACCGTGCCAGTGTGGATGCGCCGGAATCATCTCCGCCGACATCGACAATGACCTTTCCGTCGGCACTCATAAAATCCTCAATGTTGAACGAAAGTGCAGGAATGTCAAGGTTAGTGTTCGCATAAAGCGGCGCAGCAAGGGTGATCCCATTTTCCGTAAAAAGCTCCGCAAAATCCGCACTTCGGAAATATGGATTGACTATATCAAGGTCAACAACGGTGACTTTTTCACCCTCCTCGGCAGCCTTAACTGCGAGGTTCGCTGCGAAATTCGTCTTTCCGCTGCCGTAATGACCCGTTATTATTGTATATTTTTTTAGGTTTAAACTCATTTTGGTTACTCCAAGTGTTACATCTGGTTTTCAAAACTATTATACATCGTTATATCAGTCTTGTCAAGAGATTAGGAAAACAATTTTTCGTAATATTTTGCAAAACCTCTTGTAATTTGTGAAAATATGTTGTATAATATTAAATAATTTAAGGAATAGGATCTCATACGGAAAGGAGGAAATTTTTATGGCAAACGAAAACACATCGGATCTTTCATCACAGTTCTGGAATAAGCAGGAACGCTCCTGCCGGCTCCCGCGCTGGAACGAGCTGCCCGAAATAGGACTTTATATGGATCAGGTGCTCACGCTTATGAGCAAGTATATCCGCATTTTTTCCCACGGCGAAGCGAACCTTACCCCCTCAATGATAAATAACTACGTCAAGCTTGGGATTCTGCCCCCACCCGTCAAAAAGAAGTATTCAAGAGTGCATATCTCGCACCTGCTTATAATCTGCGCAATGAAAAGCGTCCTCCCAATACAGGTCATAGGTGCAATGATAGATCACCTGCTGAGATCGCGCACCGAGGAAGAACTGCTCGATTTTTTCAGCGAACAGTATGAACAGACCTTTCATCAGCTCGTCGAAATTCTCCATAACTCCATAGATAACCAGACCGCCGATGACAGCATCGGAAAAATGCTTATAACAACAGCGATACAAGCCGCCGCTGTATCAAGCGGAAGTAAAATAATCTCCGAAAATGCCCTCGGCGAAATGCAGAAATTGAATATACTGAAATTGCAGAAAATTTCAAACAATAATTAAAAAAGTAACAGTGCTGCGAAGCCAATCAAAGTTTAGGTCAAGCCTTTTCAAAGGCTTGCAGGGGTCAAGGGGGCAGCGCCCCATTGTCGCAGGTCAATTTGACCTTTAGCAGAAGAGCGAAACACCTTAAACTAACAGCGAAAAGCTCTGCCGCAACAGAAAAATATCTAACAGCTAAAAAGGCGCAATTCACATCAAAAAAAGGGAAAACATAATGTGAGAAATCGGTCTGTAAACCTATAAAATGTGAACTGCGCCAATTTTGTTTTCCTCACCAAAACTATCCTCGGCGTGAAATGCGCAGAGCGAAGCGATAAGCATTTCACGCCGACAACATTTGAACGGCGGTGAAATATGAACATAAAACAATTAAATTCGCTCCTCCGCAAATATGACATATCCCATAGCTGTTCATACTTCGTCTGCAAGCAAATATGCTCACTTTGTTTGCATATTTGCTTGCAGAGGACAGTTTATTTTAGAAAAACAGAATTGGCGCAATTCACTATTATGGCTTTACGAAACTTGATTTCTCATATTTCGTTCTCCATTATCTTTGTGAATTGCGCCTTTTTTAGCTGTTAAATATTTTGCTATTGCGGCAAGCTTTGACTGTTAGTTTAGAGTATTTCGCCGTCTGCGAACGGCGACCAAGGGCTTCCGCCCTCTGGACACCTGACGAGCTGTGCTCAGCTCGACCAGCTGCTTGGCTTCGCGGTTCTGCAGCAAATTTTGCATCGCAAAATACTGTGATTATCACTTTTCCCTATTGAAAATCAGCAGCTTTTAGTGTATAATAGTATATAACAATTTCTTTTTAAGGAGATAAAATTATGAGCAATGCTTTTAAGGCTGCGGATATTCTTCTTCCGCATAATATTGAAATGGAAAAATGGTCGGTCGTTGCCTGCGATCAGTACACCTCCGAGCCCGAATACTGGGAAAAGACTGAGCAGATCGTCGGAAACGCCCCCTCTACCCTCCGCCTTATCCTCCCCGAAGTATATCTCGAAAGCGACAATGTTGACGCTCGCATCGCTGACATACATAAAAATATGGACAAATACCTCGCCGACAACATTTTCGACGAGTACAAGAACGCTATGATCTATGTTGAGCGCACCACCGCTGACGGCATAAGAGCAGGCGTTGTCGGCGCGATCGACCTTGAAGAATACGACTACCGCAAGGGCAGCAAATCCTCCGTCCGTGCGACCGAGGCTACCGTTGTTGAGCGTATCCCGCCGAGAATAAAGGTAAGAAACGGCGCTCCGCTCGAGCTTCCGCACATTATGATACTCATTGACGATGCAAAGCGCACCGTTATAGAGAAGCTTTCCGCAAAAAAGGATCGGCTCAAAAAGGTGTATGACTTTGAGCTTATGCAGGGCGGCGGTCACATCGCAGGCTATCTCCTCGGCGAAGATGATATTGCCGAAGTTACGGCTGCACTTGACGCTCTCGGAAACGCTGACGAATTCAACGCCAAATACGGCTTGAAGAACGAACCCGTTATGCTCTACGCAATGGGCGACGGAAATCACTCCCTTGCTACCGCAAAGGAATATTATGAGCAGTTAAAGCGTGAAAACCCAGACAAGGATATGTCCGCTCACCCTGCACGTTACGCTCTCGCCGAAATAGTGAACCTCCACAGCGATGCGCTCCGCTTTGAGGCTATCCACCGTATCGTTACCGGTGTTGACGTTGAAAAGCTCCTCGCCGCACTCAAAGCCGCACTTGAAACCTCCGAAAATGGCAGCGGTCAGTCGTTCGTTGCAGTAAACGGCAGCAAAGATGAAACTCTTTATGTCAGCAAACCGACCTCAAACCTCACCGTCGGCAGCCTCCAGCAGTTCCTCGATGCTTATGTAAAGGAAAACGGCGGCAAGATCGACTATATCCACGGCGAGGACGTTATCCGCAAGCTTGCAAAGGCTGATGACGCAGTAGGTTTCCTCCTCCCCGATATGGGCAAGGAAGAGCTTTTCCCGACCGTTATCAAGGACGGCGCGCTCCCGAGAAAAACATTCTCCATGGGTCATGCGCAGGATAAGCGTTTCTACACAGAAGCGAGAAGGATCAATGCGTAATTCGTAATGCTTAATGCGTAATTAGTCAGGCTTCGTAAAATTATTGTAAAAAATGGGCGGATCTTATTTATCCGCCCTGTTTTTAACAGAGGTGAACTATGTCAAAAATATACCTTATCTGCGGCAAGATATGCAGCGGAAAAACATATTATGCAAAACAGCTCAAAGAAAAATACAACGCTGTTATACTCTCGACAGACGAAGCCACTTTTGCCCTTATCAATAACGAGCAGGGCGAGTTCTACAATGTTTTCGCCGCCCGTGTGAATAATTACCTTAAAAAGAAAGCTGCCGAAATAGCTTTGGCAGGCGCAAACATTATCCTCGACTGGGGATTCTGGACAAAAAAGGACAGAGCCGATATTTCCGCTTATTTTTCGGAAAGAAATATCCCATTTGAGTGGCACTATATCGACATTGACGATGAAACCCGGCAGAGAAACATCGCCGAGCGCAACGACAAAGTAAAATCGGGAAACGGCGGCTCAGACTTTTATGTTGATGAGGGACTTTTGAACAAGGTCAACACAATATTTGAAGTTCCCGAACAGTCGGAAATAGACGTATGGATAATGCGTAATTCGTAATGCGTAATGCATAATTAAGTTTCGCAAATATGTTAGAGTAAATTAAAACGGTACGATCACAAAACGTTTTACGAAATTGTGACTGTACCGTTTTTTAGTTGAAAATTTTACGGATTGAATAATTACGCATTACGCATTATATTTAAGCGTGTTTCTGTTCAAGGTCTTTCTCCGCCTTGGTCTGCTGGAGATATTCCGCATTTAAGCCGTCTGCCGGGCCGAACTGCTTTTCGTAGGAAGCATAGCAAAGGCTCGATGCAAGCTGTAAACGCAGGTGCGGAGGTGCGAGCGTTACATTTTCGGTTTCGGCAAAGCTGTTGTTTTGGTAAAGCTCCTCTGCCGCATCACCGACAAGTACTATTTCGCCGTGATAACCCTTTATTCTCGAAACGATATCCGCCTCGGGCAGGATAGTATCGTCGAAAATTCTCGTTATAACGTCCTTATACGAAGTGAAAAATGCTGTGTACATAAGGTCTGCACGTGCTTTCATCACCGTGCAGACTACGCCCTTGAAGCCTCGCATATTGTATGCAAGCGATTCAAGAGTCGAAATTCCGACGCACTTCTTGT
>OHKP01000287.1_pt1 | contig 32316 bp, 22 predicted proteins | sample 1568861 | NCBI WGS metagenome assembly OHKP01 (sample SAMEA3879524, study PRJEB24766) | human gut metagenome | biome: human-associated habitat; feature: feces | place: USA | collected 1985/1987 | reverse complement strand
CCCATATATAGGCTTTCTTTATTCCTTTGCCGTCTTTGTTCTTGTCTTTGACAAGTACCCTGTGGTAAGTCTCATCGCCTGCGATATATGTATCTTCTTTTATTACGCCACCGAGTGCCTTGTAGAGATTCTCGAAGAGATTCTCTGTCTTGCGGAGCAGACCGTGTGCTGTTCCCTTGTCCATGTCGAAGCCGTTGTCGTTGAAGAATTTCACTATTCTCTCCACCGGCATTGCGTACATGTATCTCAGCTGTGCCAGACCTGCGATGAACGAGCCGTCATACTGTGAGTTGAGAAAAGGTGCGTCAGGGGCTTTGCCTGAAAAGAACTCGTCGTTCTGTGTATACGTACGCACATGGTATATCTTCTTGATGAAGCGCATGGGGATGAGTTCATAGCGTATTACGTCCCTGGTCTTATACAGTCTTGCCAACTCCTTGTTGAAGCGCGGGTCTTCCGGTTCGACATCCTCCTCGACGACTTCCACTTCCAGATGCTGCTTACGCTTTGCACCATTGTTGGTACGGGCGCGTTCCTTCTTCTCAGAAGACAGACTTGCCGCTGCGTCTTGGGGCGCAGGTGTTGAATGCTGCTTTTCGGATTTGTTCTGTGTTATCTTGGCAAGTCCCTTGATTATGCGCTTCTGCTTGGCCTCTTCCTCCGACTTATGTTCGAGCATATTTCTTAAAGACGTGACCTCTTCCAGAAGGGCATCCGCCTTACGGTTCGCCTCCTGGAGTTGTTCCTGCAAAAATGATATCTGTTGCTGCAACAATGCAATAATCTCGTCTTTCTTCATACTTCAAAGGTACGAAAAAAAGACGAGACTACCAAATAAACAATCATGTATTTTGACAATAATATTACTGATTATCAATTATTTACAAACATAGAATTGTCAATACTCAGCCTCTTGCGATATCTTACCGACTTCAACGATATTCCGCTCATGATGGCGGATAGAGTCTTATAGGGCATTACACAAGCCTTCTTGCCGGGGTTGAAATAGGGTATCTCGAAGGTACCTCTTTCAAGTCGCTTCTGATACAGTGTGAAACCGTCCGTATCCCAGCGAAGGAGTTTCACCTGCTGTCGGTTCTTGCTGAAGAAGATGAACACAGCCCCGCTTAGTGGCGGCAGATCCATCTCCTGCGACACAAGCTTATAAAGGCCGTTTATCCCCAGGTTCATTCTAACATAGCGCTGGCATACAAAATAGCGCATTCCGTCGTTCAATCCAAACATGGCAGACCCTCCATTTGATAAAGCTTGAGGAATGACATGACGGCTTGTGCGCTGCCACGTTTTATGTTCACTTGTGTGCCGTCAGGGAATGTCAGACTTACACCAGAGAGTATGTCACAAGATTCAGACTGTGGAGCAGACCTGTCTGTTGTCATTGGCAGGAACAGACTGTCTGCAACCTCGGGTATAGGTGGTATTTGGTTTTCTGTCACATATTGATTACACCCACGTATACGCTTCTTGGCTTCTTTTACAGATAGTCCGTTGTTATTCATCCAGCGTTGCATTCCTTTGCGGTTAGTATGCCATTCCTTTTGAACAGAGGATAAAGTGATAGTTGGATTACGTGGTAACTCTTTCAAAAACGCATTCCATACGCTTTCATATCGTTTTGCTGCTATCATATTAGATTTTTTATTCACGCAGCAAAGGTAAAGAGATAAAAAAATATGGACAAGGCTGCATCGCGGATACGCTTACATTAAAACAGGCTATCACTTGCACAATACAACATTTTTTATACCTTTGCAACTACTAAAACAATATCGCACCTATGCACACGAAAAACCACATACGCACCATATACCAGCGCCCCGCTACACACCTTTTTGTGCTCATTGCCACTCTGTTCATGTTTTTGCCAGCACCCCTACAAGCCAAGGTGGGCGGTCTGGCCTTTCAGAACCCAGCCAACTCTATCGAAAAGCGCACCTCATACAACGTGTTTGGCGAGCATGAAGAACAGTTTTCTGAACGGCTCGACATCTCGTTCGACATGCGTCTGCCCTATCGCGAAGAGGTGGGATATATTGTGCGCGTGATTGATAAAACCGACAATAAAATATTTAATGTGTTTTATGATGGTCGCGGAAACGACTATTTTGAACTAAACCGCGAGGGCTATAAAGGCCTCATCAAGATACCGTTCAACCGACAAAAGCTTATGCTGAAGCAGTGGTTTAAGGTGCACATCAGTTTCAACATGAAGCGGCAAACCATCAGCATGAGCATTGATGGTGAACAAAAGAGCACCACGCTGCCCACAGGCAAAAACAGCTTGCCACATGTCATTCAAGCCAGCATCGTGTTTGGACGAAGCGATTATCTCATCGATGTACCTTCGTTTGCCATGCGCGACCTAGTGGTGAGTGATGCCGATAGTCGCTGGCGCTTTCCTTTAAAACAAACGTCTGGCACAACTGTGCTTGATGAACAACACCACACCGTAGGCATTGTCAACTCGCCCTATTGGCTCTTGAACGATCATTACCACTGGACGCCACTATTATCATGGAAGTCAGACACTCCTGCTGGTCATAACTTTTTTGCTCCTAACCACCAACTGCTTTACTATAACAACGATTCCTTATATATTTATAATGTGGTAACAGGTGCTACGCAGCGACAACCGTTTGCACAGTCTTGCCCAGTAAAATTATACCTTGGCACCAACTTTATCGATTCCTCTCACCACAAGCTATACAGTTACGAGGCTTTTAGAGAGAAGAAAACCGAGGCAGAACCTTCAGTGGCCAGCCTCAACCTCGACACCTACCAGTGGAACACTGAGAGCACCGTACAGATAAACGAGGGGCAGATGCACCACCACGGATCTTTCTATCGCCCCGACACACAACAATTTATCATTTATGGCGGTTTTGCTAACATGCAATACAGCTCACGCTTTTACAGTTACAATGTTTCTGACCACCATTGGCACATGCTAAACGAGGTGCAGGGCGAACGCTTCCCACGCTATTTTTTATCGATGGGCTATGATGGCCAACGCTATGCCTACATCTTTGGCGGCATGGGAAACGAGTCGGGCGATCAAACGGTGGGACGCCGTTTCTTTTACGATCTTCATCGATACGACACGCGTACAAATCGTGTAGAAAAAGTGTGGAACATTGACTGGAAACACTACCGCGACATCGTATTCTCAAAATCGATGGTGCTTACACGCGACAGTTTCTACACCATTGGTTATTCTGAGTTTAAGTCAAACTCGTACATTCACCTATACCGTTTTTCATTACGCGACGGACATTTCTGTCAGTTGGGCGACTCTATCCTCATACACCCCGACCGTATTGAAACTGAAACATCGCTCTACTACGACTCGTTGCTGCACCGCTTTATCGTAACCGTGCACGAATATAAAGATGAGCATCACAACACGCTACGTGCCTACAGCATCAACGCACCAGCCATCACCGAAGCGGTATTTAACAATTATGGGTGCGACCAAAAGCGCACGCCATGGCTACCCTACGCATCGGGCTTTCTTATAGCCGTGGTGGGCGCTGGCGTATGGCTATTTAATAGAAGGCGCCACCCACGCATCATCGTAACCGACAATAGTAAGCCTGAAGCCGAAGGCATACAACCCAACACCCTATACCTTTTTGGTAACTTTACTGCCTGTGGGCGCAATGGGCGCGACATAAGCCACCTGTTTACCGACAAGCTGCGTGTGCTCTTCTGCCTCATTCTTCAGCACAGCGCCGAAGGGGGCATCTCGTCGCAACAACTGGGCTACGAGATGTGGGGCGACAAGACGCCTGAAAAGATTAAAAACTCGAAGAGCGTGGCTATCAACCACCTACGTCATGCACTGAAAGAGTTTGAAGGCGTGACGCTGGTGTACGAAGCCGGAAAGTTTAAGCTAAACATCCAGCCCACCAGCCCTAACGAGTTACGTACCGACCCCACCTTCCATTGCGACTACCTCTCGCTGCTCGACCTACTGAACGACGACTCTACCAGTCTGTATGAGCGTCGCTCGGCAATACTCGACATTGTGTGTCGCGGTAAATTTCTCGCGCTCATAGACACTCCTGTGCTCGACACCTTTAAGTCGAACACCGAACAGTTGTTGCTCAAACCGCTCACTACACTCATGAACGCAGCAGTAGAACAATCTGACTATACGTCGGCCCTACACTGCATAAAATGCATCTTCTACATCGACCCCACAAACGAAACGGCCTTTCACACTCAAACACGTGTATTGAAACGTCTGGGAAGAACCATGGAACTGCAAGACGCCATCATACACTACAACGAAACGTACAAGAAAATGTATGGCGAAGGAAAAGAAAAATAAAGGGCTATAGAAGGGCGAGCAACTACTTAATATGAAACAAAACCCAGGTTGAAATGAGATAAAACCCAGGGCATTGTTGCGTAAAGCCCACGGACAAGTCGTCTCACACCGACCGTTGTGAACACGAGCAACGACCGTTGTGAACACGAGCAACGACCGTTGTGAGCATGCGCATCGACCGTTACGAGACGACTTTTCAATGCTTTCGTCCAATTTTTCAAATACTTTGACCCTTCAGTATCAATGCTTTTGACTAATTACATCCATGCTTTCACCCATCAGCATCAATACTTTTGACTATTTGCTTCAATAATTTTGATAAATCACCCCACTTCTTCTATTTCGCCACCCCGTTTGTTAAGTATAACTAACAAACGTGTGGTTTTCGTGGTTTTTGTTTGGTATACTTAATAAAATTACTGAAACCGCTAAAAGTTTTAAGTATAACTAATAAAAAGTATATATTCTTACAGCCTATTTTTACAAATAGATAGGATGTAGAAGAATGATAACACTATTGTAACATCTGTGACACAGGTTTTTAAAACAATGGGGGTACCTTTGCCGTTGTAACATACATACGTAACGAAAAAGAATAAAAAAAGGTAACGATGAATTACAACGACATGACACTTTCACAGAACGTTATCAGAAAATTATTGCAAAACACCATTGCTTCAAACACTGTTGCTTTGTTGTGGGCCACATGCCTATGGGCACCGCTCACAGCACAAGCACAAGAAAACAATGTTGAGAAGAAAGACACTGAAAAAACAATATCGCTACCTGCTGTGCACGGTACGGTGCGCAGCAAATATGAATATCAAACGGAAGAGGGCGAAGGACGCTTTGAAGTGCGCAACGCTCGTGTAAGCATCGACGGCAACATCACGCCCCAGATATCATACAAGGCCGAGATTGACCTGTGCGACGAGGGCGCTATCAAGATGCTTGACGCCTACACTCGCCTACGCCCCACACAGGCATGGGCCATTACCATTGGCCAGATGCGTGTGCCCTTCACCGTCGACGCCCACCGCTCGCCCCACCAGCAATATTTTGCTAACCGCTCGTTCATTGCCAAACAAGTGGGCAATGTGCGCGACGTGGGTGCCGCCATGTCGTATAAGATGAATGTGGGCGTGCCCATTATTCTTGAGGCGGGCCTATTCAACGGTAGCGGTCTGACGGGGCAGAAAGACTATTGGACAAAGTCGGTAAACTTCTCGTCCAAGGCGCAAGTGTTCCTTCCCCACGGCTTCAACGTTACGCTCAGCATGCAGAAGATACGCCCCGACCACATTGGCATCATGATGTACGATGCCGCCACCTATTATCATAGCCATGGCTGGCATCTCGAAGCCGAATATCTGTATAAGCACTATAGCCACGAGGCATTTAGCAGTGTGCATGCCGCCGACGTGTTTGCCAGCTACGACATACGTATAGGCAGCGGCGCACTGAAATATATCACGCCATTGGTGCGCTACGACTTTATGTCTGACCACAGCGATGGCTACCGATACCTCAACGGCGAGAAAAACGAGAACGGCGTGCTGAAGATTTCCGACTATAAGCGTTCGCGCCTCACGGGCGGCCTCACCTTCAGCTTTGCCAAACCTTTTGTGAGCGACATTCGCCTAAACTTTGAAAAATATTTCTATCGCTCAGGCGCCATCGCCAAGCCATCAGAGCGCGACAAGATTGTGGTGGAGGTGATGACGAGATTTTAATTCATAATTCTTAATTCATAATTCATAATGATTTGAGACGCACTGTATGGCGTTAGCCCCATTATGAATTATGAACTATGAATTATGAACTATGAATATATTTTTCTCAAGTCATATACTTTATACCTCGCTACTAATCTGCTACATTGGTAAAGAATTAAAAGTTCACTTTATTTGATGATTTTCAATAAAAATGTTAATTTGTCGCATCAGAAATAGGTTTGTATCAAAAAAAAACTTATCTTTGGCAACAGAACAAACCTTATTCTTAGTGTTCACGCTGAATTAACCATTTAATTACCAATAATATGAACAGAATCTACTTAAATCTATTAATGCTCATGATGGTATTATCCATCAACGCAGCACCACGCTCGCTCAATCAAGCTCGAGCTATAGCCATAAACAAGGCAACGACGCTTGGTGTAGACATCACATCTGCATCAAAAAGTATCAAACGAAGCATGATAAGCACAAATCGTCAGCAAAAAACTGCCGACGAGAGTTTCTATGTGTTCTCTGGCACGCAAGGCAAAGGCTATGTCATTGTGGCTGGCGACGACCGTATGCCCGACATTGTAGGCTATTCAACAAACGACACTTTTATTTGCCTGACGGTCTCAAAGCGTTCCTTCAGCTATACGACGAGACCTTGGCTGCTGTTGAAAACGAAGATGCACGGGTAGTGTCAGACATCAAAAAGGCGAAAGCTAACCAAAAGAAACATGCCGTGGTGGCCCCATTGCTTGAAGATATCAGCTGGGCTCAAGAGAGGCCTTTTAATGCAATGTGTCCGACCTCTTATGATTCACACTGCCTAACAGGATGTGTACCTACAGCCATGGCACAAATCATGCGCTACCATAAATATCCACAAACCATACAGGCAGACATTCCTATCTATCGCACCACCTTTGGCGACGAGAAGCTTGATAAAATCCCACAAGGCACACCACTCGATTGGAACAATATGTTGCCACAATATGAAGAAGGTGCATATAACGAGCTGCAACAAAAAGCCGTTGCTACGTTGATGCTTTCAGCTGGTATGGCTATAAATGCACAATATGGCGTGAGTCTTACAGAAGCGCACCCACAAACCCGAGCTCTCGTAAAATATTTCGGCTATGATCCCGACCTCATTGCAATGCCATACAGAAGCGGATATAACGTAACGGAATGGAAAGCCTTGATAGACAATGAGCTGGCCAACAAGCGTCCTATATTATACGCTGCAGCAAACGCAAATAGAGCAGGCCACGCCTTCGTTTGCGACGGATGCGACGAAAACGGATTGTATCATATCAACTGGGGATGGGCCACTTATAATGGCTATTATGATATCTCGATATTAAACCCCAGCAATTCTGATTATACTCAAAACGACTACACACATGAGGTGCTGATGATGGTGGGTATTGCTCCTGACAATAAGAAGGAAGACAAGCCGCTCGTAACCGACCATGGCTTAACATTTGCAAAATCAGAACTTTATTTTACAACAAACGACGACAACACCTCTCGCCTTGATGGAATAACAATAACCAACATTGGCAACCGCTCGTTAGAAGAGTTTAAAGGAAATATTGGAGTTGCATATATAGATGCCAACGGCGAATACCATATAATAAGTGGTGAGGACAACTATTTTAAAATGGACGGAGCGCCTAATGAACACCAATATTACTATCAAGACTATTACTATGTAAGCATAGAAAAGAAATTGCAACCAGGCACCTACACCATTGTTCCTGTATCAAAGAAGGAAGGTGGCAACTGGGAAATAATACGTGGCTCTTATAACAGACATAAGATAAAAGTGACTGAGACAGAAGTTACTGAAATAACGCAAGACCTCACTATAGAATTTGGGATTATCGACGAGCTATACGCTAAGGTAGAAAACTCTTTCTCAATAACCTTCACCAACAACGACGATGAAGATATTGACAAAAAGCTAACACTCACTTATAGTACAAGAGAACCCAGCAATGGATTTCAAATAACCCAATTTATGTTATCTCTGAAACCAGGTGAAAGCGTAACAAGAAAGTTCTCTTATTCCCCATATACACCCCAAAAAGAATATTTAGCTGTGATTGACGAAAATAATAACGTTATAGCCTTCAAGGAAGTAACGATTGTTGATTATAAAGAGCCACGACTCACCATTATCTCAGCAGATTTCAACAACGTTGACAAGACGATGAAGCATGAACAAGGCTTCCATGTAAGTAGCGAAATTGATTGGGATTTCTTCTACTTCAATTGCATTGACGATGTTAAAACGACCTACACTTGCGAAATACAAAACCAAGGCGGACCATGCACCACTTACCTTTACTTACTGTTAGGTAATGTGGATTATTATAATGGTTGGTTAGACACCAGTGGTAATGAATATATTAAAAAGTTGGCAGACGAGAAGTTCGGTGCAGGTGAGACAAGAAAGTTTGTTTTTGATATAGACCTCTCTCTACAACATGAACGTCTGTTTGGTGTCAGCATCTCGACAAACACCTCTGGACGTCCCTATAACCCGATTTCGATTTATTCAGCTCTTGAGCCTTTGCTATTTACTAACGACAGAGGTCAAACTCTTAAAGCTAAACGCAACTACGGAGAATGTATTGCTTATTGCACAGGTAACACGAACAGTATTGAAAACACGACAGCCGATGGCGGTATAGAAATAAAAAATGCTAATGGAGCAATAACCGTGACGAGTAATCATGCACGCCATCTAAGCATCTATCACATCAGTGGTAGCAAAGTAAGTGATGTTTTTTTATCAGCAAACACTCCTACCACCCTGTCGCTACCAGCAGGCATGTATATTGTCAATGGTCGCAAGATTGTTGTCAACGCAAGATAAGATAGAAAACAATTCACGTTGTATAATTCACGTTGTATAAGAGGGTGTGTCAAAATAGAAGTTAAAAGAAGTTTGGGCTTCGCCCGAAGTTAACAGAAGTTAGCGGACATATGTATAAATTGCTGAAAATAAAGCATTTGTCTGTTAACTTCCATCCATCGTAGATGGATTAACTTCTTCTTAACTTCCTCTAACTCCTATTTTGACATACCCTCTTATGAATTATGAATTATTAATTGTCGTTTTCTTCCACTCTTTCTAATCCACGCACTCGATCGTTGGTGGTCAGTCCGCTCTTTATCTGTATATTAACGCCATCACTCAAGCCTACCTTCACGTCACGTCGTTGGTAGGTTTTATTTTTGCCTTTACCTTGCACCAGATATACATAGGTATTGTTGCCCTCAAAGTGTATGGCGCTCTCGGGCACGGTGAGCACATGCAGAGCCTCGGCCAGCACTATCTGTGCATTGGCACTATATCCGCTACGCACGCCCGTCTTCTCAGGCACCTGTACGGCAGCCTTTATCTCAAACTGGTTGGCACCATTAGCCTCAACAGCTTTGGGCGAAATATATTCGAGACGCGCATTAAACTTCAGGTCTTGCAGTGCCCCCACAGTAATGGTCATAGGCATGCCCACATTTACCTGTCCCACCTCGGTTTCGTCGACATTGCCGCGGAAGATGAGGTCGTTCATGTTTGCCACAGTGGCAATGGTGGTACCATCGTTAAAGGTGTTTGAGAGGATCACCGAGTTGCCCACCTTCACAGGCACATCAAGGATAACGCCCGTAACCGTAGAGCGCACCAGCGTAGAGCTGGCGTTGGCATTGTTGCTCGACACGCCATCGCGCACCACCTCAAGGTTATCTTGTGCGGCACTGCGCTCCTCGCGAGCCTGGTTGTAGGCTTGGTGTATCTTGTCATACTCGTCGGCCGACACCAGTCCCTTGTCAAACAGCACCTTCTCGCGTTCATAGTCGGTGCGCGCCTGTTTCAGATTAATCTCGGCCAAGCGCAAACGCGACTGTGCCGACGACAGCTGTCCCATGTCAGGTATCACCTTTACCTTGGCTATCACCTCGCCCGCCTGTACGGTTTGTCCTGCCTCTTTCATCAGTTCGGTAATGATGCCACTTATCTGCGGCTTGATGTTCACCTCGTTTCGAGGTTCAATTTTTCCCGTCAGCACGGTTGTCTTGCGCAGGTCGGCCACGGTGGGCGTAAACTCGTCGTACACCTTAGGTTGCGGTTGTGCCTTTATCCACAGAAAAACAAAGGTGCCTATAAACACAATGGCCACCAGGCCAGCAATGATCATCTTTTTCATATATCGTTGTTTTTTATTTTTTCGTATTTATAGAAGTAAAGCAATAGAATACATCACTTTTCCCTTCACTCATCCAGCAATAGGATTTTTCACTTTTCTCTTTTCACTTTTCCCTTCCCTACTCGTCTCTCATTGCATCAACAGGCTTCACCGACATGGCTCGCAAGGCCGGAGCAAGCCCTGCCAACACGCCCAGCAAACTGATGAGTAGCACAGCACCGATGGCCGTCCAAAAGTCTATCTGATAGTGAGCCGACGCAATGCCATCGGTCGTGGTGCCCAGCTCCAGCATCTGCAGTATCACCACAGCAAAGAGCAATCCGCTCATGCCCGCCACCAGCGTCAGTACCACACTCTCAGTGATAATTTGCGATAAGATAACGCGCGGTGTGGCACCTATGGCGCGGCGTATGCCTATCTCGGTGGTACGCTCGCGCACCGTCACCATCATGATGTTCGACACGCCAATGGCGCCCGCCAGCAAGGTGCCGATGCCCACAAGCCAGACCAGGAAGTTGACGCCCGAAAACAAATTATCCATCATGCCAAACATCACCTCGGTATTGAATATTGAAACGCCCGTTTCGTCGGTGGGGTCGATGCGGTGAGCACGTGCCACCACGTTGCGTATGCGCTCGGTTTGTTGCGTCATCACCACGCCAGGGCGGCCCGTGAGGCACATCATATCGACAATGTTTCCGCGGTTATATTCTTTTAAGATGAAGCTGAGGGGAGCCACCACACTCTCGTCAGAACTGCCATTGATGCTCATTGATGCCGAACACACATCTACCCCTATCACACGATAGTAAACCGAGTCGATGCGTACCAGCTGTCCACAGGGGTCGCCGCCATCAGGAAAAAGGTTTTCATACACGCGCTTGCCAATGACACACACCTTACGACACTGTTGCACGTCCATCTCGTTGATGAAGCGGCCGTAGCGCAGGTCGGGGTCTTGCACCTTTGCATATTCGGGCAGCAAGCCCTTCAGCGTGCACGACATCTTTTTGTCGCCCGACACGGCAGTAACGCTCCAGCGCGTAACCAGCGGCGTAACTACGTCGAGGGCGGGCACCTGACTGCGTAGGCGTGGCACATCGTCCATGGTCAATGCCCACTCGCGGCCTTTTCTGAAGCCGTCGTAGGGCTTGGTGGTGGCCTGTGGGAAGATGAGAGCCGAGTTGGTGGCAAAGCCTGCGAAGTTGCTTTGCAACAGTTGCCTCAAGCCTTGTCCGCCGCCTATTAGCGCCACGAGCATGAAGAGGCCCCAGAACACGCCGAAGCCCGTCAGCAACGAGCGGCTCTTGTTGCGCGTTAGGGTGTCGAGAATTTCTCGAAAGCGGTCTATATCGAAGTATTTCATTTTTTTAGTTGACGAGTTGACAAGTTAACGAGTTGACGAGCTGCTTGCTTTTTTAGTTGACGAGTTAAATTCTATTCAGCCCTCAGCGCCTCTATGGGGCGTATGCGAGCAGCGCGTCGTGCGGGAAGCAGTCCGGCCAGCGTACCCGAAATAATCATTACGGCGGTGGCACCCAAGCAAACATCGAGGCCCACGGTGGGGTTGACAAACATGGTGAGCTGAAACAAGCCCGAATTTATCACGGTGTGCCCCAGGGTGGCATCCATATAGGCGTTGGCGCCAATGCCACATAGCATGCCAATATATCCGAAGAAGGTGGTGATGATAATGCTCTCGCTGATGATGAGCCAAAGGATAGACGAGGGCCGCGCACCAATGGCCTTACGTATGCCAAACTCGTGGGTGCGCTCCTTCACCGTAATCAGCATGATATTGCTCACGCCTACCACGCCTGACAGCAAGGTAAACAAACCTATTATCCACAGGGCAGTGTGCATAATATCAATGCCCGTATTCATTTGCAACGCCTGCGTAAAGCGATTCCATATCCACAGCGCACTCTTGTCGGTGGGATCGGCACGGTGGTTACGATTGATGCGTGCGCGGTAGCTGTCTTCAAAGGCTTCGTTCTGCTCTTTGGTGTCGAGGCCATGAAACGTAAACGAGATATTATCGATGCGGTTGCCCTTAGAAAACATAGTGCTCACAGTAGTGAAGGCGGAGTAAACCTCAGTGCTTCTTGAGTTTTCATCGGCCTGATAGATGCCCACCACCTGAAAGGCGAAGGGACCTACATGAACATATTGGCCAATGAGCGATGCGGGGTCAGACACCAACTGGCGCGCCAGTTTATCATCCATCACCACCACTTTGCGTCGGCGTTCTATGTCGATATCGTTGATAAATCGGCCCGCCAGCATCTTCCGTTTATTGATGATGGCTTCGTTAGGATAAACGCCCGACAGCTCGCCTTTAAAATAGTTGGCACCCTTCGACACGTCAAGACCTTGTTGCGACACCTTGGCGCCCACGTTTTCAACATGATCGCTGAAGCCCTCGTTGGTGGCATCTATGTCGCGGGTGTTAAGTTCTATCGAGCGGTCTTCCTTCAGTCCGTCATACGGCATCGTGGTCCAGCCCCCCGACACCACCATCGAGTTGTCAAGAAATTGGCCCGAGTTATGCTTCATGGCATTGATAAGGCCGTTACCAGCGCCCAATAAAAAGATAATCATGAAGATGCCCCATGCCACGGCAAAGCCCGTGAGGGCGGTGCGCAACTTGTTGCGGCGGGCGGTGGCCCATATTTCGTTTAAAAGGTCGGCGTTCATAATATATCTTTATTTCGTTATGTCTTAATTTCTTAATGCCATTATTCGGTCATGCCCTTACTTCATAATGCCATTCATGCCGAAGGGCGAGGCATGATGGTCGGTGTTAAGCTCAATGCGCTCTATCAGTCCGTCTTTTATATGTATAATTTTGTTGGTGCCGTTGGCCACGCCGCTCTCGTGCGTCACCACCACGATGGTGATGCCCTGTTCCGAGTTGAGTTGTTGCAGCAGTTGCATCACCTCGACACTGGTTTTCGAGTCGAGGGCGCCCGTAGGCTCATCGGCCAAGATAATTTTAGGTTGAGTAACGATGGCGCGAGCAATGGCTACGCGCTGTTTCTGTCCGCCCGACATCTCGTTAGGATAATGCAACGCCCAGTCGGCCAGCCCCAATCGGTCAAGATATTCCATCGCCATTTGGCGCCTACGTTTGCGGGGCACGCCCTGATAGAAGAGGGGCAGCTCAACATTTTCAACAGCGTTCTTAAAGGGAATAAGGTTGAACGACTGAAAGATGAAGCCTATCATGCGGTTGCGATATTCGGCGGCACGTGTCTCGCTGAGGTCGCGTATAAGGGTGTTGTCGAGGATGTATTCGCCCGAGTCATAATTATCGAGTATGCCCAGGATGTTGAGCAGCGTCGACTTGCCCGAGCCCGATGCGCCCATGATCGACACAAACTCGCCCTCATGAATATCGAGGTCGATGCCCTTGAGCACATGTAGCGGCTGTGCCCCCTGATAAGTTTTGTTGATGCCGCGCAGGCGCAGCAAGGCGTCGTTAGTAGCGGTGGGTATTGTTTGCATAATGTATGCAGAGTTTAGGTATATGCTGTATTGGGTAAAATAGCAATCAAAAAAAATAAAAGACCAGTGGAAAAGAAGAGCCGGAAGCCCTGGCGGTGCGATGAAGCACAACAGAACTTCCGGCTTATTGGTGTGTCGTCAACCAGTGACAGTTTACTTCTCTTCAGGAGCCTTGTCGATCAAGTCCATAAACTGGTCGAGCTTCGGTGTGATGATAATCTGTGTGCGACGGTTGCGCTGCTTGCCCACAGCCGTATCGTTGCTGGTGATGGGGTTATACTCGCCACGGCCGCCAGCGGTAAGACGCTTGGGGTCTACGCCATACTGGTTTTGCAGAGCCTGTACCACGCTTGATGCGCGCAGAGCCGAGAGGTCCCAGTTGTTGCGAATGTTCTTCATCGACGCAGCGTTATTGTTTACAGGCACATTGTCGGTGTTACCCTCAATCAGCACCTCATAGTCGCTGTAGTCTTTAATAATCTTGGCAATCTTGCTCAAGGTTTCGGCAGCACGGTCGTTAATCTCGTAGCTACCGCTCTTATACAGCATGTTGTCGGCCAGCGAGATGTAAACCACACCCTTCAGCACCTGTACGTCAACCTCTTTCATCTCTTCCTTGCTCAGCGAGCGGGTGAGGTTGTTGGTGAGCACCATGTTCAGCGAGTCGCTCTTCGACTTCACCTCTACCAGGTGGCGGATATACTGGTTCGACTCATTAATTTGGTCGACAAGTTTCGAGATATTGATGTTGTTTGAGCCAGCGTTGGTAAGGCTCTTGTCGAGCGACTGCTGCAGCGAGGCATAGTCTTTCTTCTGCTGGTCGAGCTGGTCGTTAAGGGTGGTAACGCGAGCGTTAGCGGCAGCAAGCTGTGCACGCGCGTCGGCCAACTGGTCTTTTACATTCTCATTGTTCTTCAGCAGCTCTTTGTTTTCGAGCTGGCAGTTCTGAAGATCTTTCTTGCTGGCGCAGCTGGCAAAAACCAAGAGTCCGGCAAAGAGCGACAGAGTTAATAAGTTCTTTTTCATAGCAATGTTTCTTTTTTCTTGTTTCTAAATCTGTTTATTATCTTTTATCTCTATAGGGCAATGCCTCTGTAAAAGACAAAGTTACTGATAAGACGTATGTAGGGCCCGATTTGTTGCAATAGTTTAAACTTTTTTAACCCCCAAAACAATGTTTATTCCTTTCTTAACGGTTTTAGCGAGAGGAAGAGAGATTAAATGAGAGGAAAGAAAAGGATAAAATAAGGTAGAATAAGATAGAATAAAAAGAGGCAACCGTCATCAGCGACGGTTGCCTCATTCATAATATTATTATTTAACCAGCACCTTCACAGCACTATTGCCGTGCGCGCCAGTAGTTTTTACGATATAAGCGCCAGCGGCTACACTGAAGGTGGCAGTGCCATCGGTCAGAGTCTTTACAGCAACCTGCTGTCCGCTTGTGCTCACCACGGCCACCTTTGTACCAGCGGCAGCCTTCACACTGATGGTGCCATTAGCAGTGGTCACAGCCACATTGTTCGTGTTCAGGTCGTCAATGCCTGTGGGGTCGGCTTCGAAGATAGGCTCAATCTGAGTAAACTTAGTGATGGTGAGGCTCTTCAGGCCAAACTCCATCTCACCGTTTACCATCATATCACCGCTAAACGCATAACCGAAGTCGGGCTTTGCAGTAAATGTTACCTTGGTGCCCTTCTTCACGGTCTCGCCACTCTTTATCACGTTGCCTTGTTCGTCGGTCACCACTACGGTGCCACCCTCAGCAGGTATCAGTTCAATAATAGCGTTGGGGCATCCTGAAGCGTTACCCGTAACGTTTACCGTCCAGTTGCGCGAGGTAGCGATGCTGGTGTCAGCATTTTCAGCATCGTTGGGGCGAGCCTCTTCTCCGTTGTTCAGGCGCAACGACACGTCTTGCTGTGTGCCACCTGTCAGTTCGCCATTGCGCTCGGGCAGACCTGCAAAGAAGGCGTCGAGGTCGCAAGCTGTCATACCGTTACCGCCACAGTTGATGGTGCTAAGGTTGGTGAGATGCTTCAGGTTCAGATATTGTATCATGTTATCCTGGAAGTAGAGTGTGCGCAGCATCTCGTTGGCCGAGAGGTCGAGCTGTGTAAGCTTGTTGCCACCCACGCTAAGGTTCTCGAGCACCTCGTTCTGTTTCACGTCGAGTGTGCTGAGGTTGTTGTTTGAGGCAGCAAGGTCGGCCAGCAGCGGCAAGTTGGTAACGTCGAGCTCAGAGAGCTTGTTGTTAGCCACGTCTACCTCCTCCAGTTCGGGGCAGTGATACAGATTGATATCAGCAATCAGGTTGTTGCCAGCCTTCAAGCTGGTAAGGCCTTCGCAGCCCGTTACGTCGAGGGCAGTAATCTTGTTACCCTTACAATCAAGCTTCTGCAGTGCCGTGTTGTGCGAGAGGTCGAGCTTCTCAATTTGGCAATAAGCACAGTCGAGAGTCTTCAGGTTCTTCAAGTTGCTAACGTCGAGTGTGGTGATGGGGTTCATAAACACCAGCAGGTCGGTAATGAGGTTGTTGCCGCTCACATCAACAGCGCTAATCTCGTTCTCGTTGCCGAAGCCCTCGAAGCTGCCGAGGTCAACATACGTAACGTCGCCATAAATCTTCAGGTCGGTGCCCATAGCAGCGCCGTCAAAGAAGGTGGCGCCCTTATTTACAGTAACAGGCTCGGGAGCACCGCCACCCCAGTCGATAGAACATGGTGTGCCATCTTCAGCAGCACGCAGCTCGAAAGCCAGGTATGTGCCCGATGTGGTGGTGAAAGCCACTACACGGTCTTCTTTCACAAAGGTCACTGCAATGTTAGCATCAGCGTTTACCACGAAACAAGTGTCGGGCATCACCTTATCGTTTACGGTGATGCTCTTCAGCTGATAGCCTTCGGCGGGCTGAGCCATCACAAACATAGGCACGCCAGCCTGAGCCTTGCCGTCAACATTAGCCAGTTTCTGCAGCACGTCGCCACTCCACTGTCCTATCACGAACGAGCCATTGGTGGTGGTATAGCGTGTCATGTCTACCGACTGCTCGTTAACCATGTCGCCACCAAAGTAGCCTTTATACGTTACCTTCTCAGCAGCCTTATCGGCCTTTACGGTGATGTTCACCTCAGTGTCTTTAGCGCTGCCATCGCCCTTCTTGTCCACGGTCCATTTAGCATCGTTTGAAGTAATAAAATCGGTGTTGGCGGTTTCATAGTTTGAGCCATCGATGAGCAGTGAGGGAGTGCGGTATCCATAATGCTGGGGCATGGTCTTGAACATAGCGTTCAACGACAGCGCCGTCATGTTAGGATTATTGCGAATGTCAAGATACTGGAATTGTCCGCCAGGGTTCACAAAGTTGAAGTTGAACCATGAGCACAGTGTGTTCGAAGCCTCCAGCTCGGTAAGGAAGAAGGCGTTTTCCAGGTTCAGCGTTGCTATTTCGTTATCGCTAATGTTCAGCTTGCTAATTTTCGAGTTCTTACCCAGGTTGATAGCGGTGAGCAAGTTGTCGTTGCAATACAGCGTTACGAGGTCGGGGTTCTTTGAGGTGTTGAGATACTTTATTTTGTTTGAAGCACACTTCAACGAGTTGAGCTCAGGGTTCTGCGACACGTTCAGCACGGTGAGCTGGTTGTTTGAACAGTCAAGACGTTCCAGCTTGGGGTAGTTGGTCACATACAGCTCAGTAAGATAGTTGTTGCTTATATCAAAATCTTGCAGACTGGGATAGCTGCCGCCCTCTTTCATCTCCATGAGGTAGTTTTGGCTCATGTACAAAGTTTTCAAGTTGGGCAGACTTATAGGATAGAAGTGTGCCAAACCGCAGTTGTTCATCTCAATGGTTTGCAACTTCTCGCTGCCATCAGGGAACACTACCGCGCCCATGTCGCCATTGTTGTTAGCATAGAAGTGGGTCAGGTTCACACATTTTATCAGACTCATTGAGCCAATGTGGTTATCGTTGATGTTCAACACCTCGAGGGTGGGAACAGCAGCCGTGATGTCGAACTTGCCATCGTCGGTGGTGCCCAGCTTGTTGCTCTTCAGGTTCAGCTGTTTCAGGGCAGTGAGGTCGGTAGCCACAAAGCTGGTGAGGTCGTTGTTCGACAGGTCAATGTTCTCGAGCTTGGTCATGCCGCTGGTGGTGAACGATGTCAGGTGCGAGTCGGTGCACTCAAAGAACACGATGTCGCCCTTGATGGTGATAACATCGCCCTTCACATCGCCACGAGCATACTGTGAGTAAGTCCAGCCATTGGGGTCGATTGAATAATACTTAGCTTCGCCGTCACCCCAATCGATGGTGAACGACTCGTCTTTGGTGGCACAATAGGCACGAATGGTTAAATTCTCGCCTTTAGCCTTACTTGTTTTCAAGGTGATAGTGCCTTCAGCGCTCAGCGAGAGCACGCAAAGGAACATCGCGAAGAAGGAAAGTAAAAATCTTTTCATCTCGTAATAATGAATGTAAAACAATTGGTTTATAAAAAAATCTATGTGGTTACACCTTATATATTATATACAATGAGACTTGGTTCGCCCACGTGCTATGCGCGTGATACGTTTTCGTACATCGTGTAACATAATGAATAAGGTGTGCAACAATTTCGTTGATTCTCTCTATTCTTGTTGTAGTTCTCTCTTTATCAATATCGTCTCTTGACGTTTTTCCTTTAAAATGCATGCAAAATTAAGCATTTTGCTACAATCTCGCAATATTGTGTACCAATATTTTACCACCTGTAACAAGTTTTCACATATTAGCCTACTATTTGTTAGCAAAAAGCTATTTCACAACAACACCAAGAGAACCTATTTTGCTTGTTGGAGGACGTGGCACGGAGGCCACCGTCCTACTAATGATGGCACAAAACCCAACAACAAGCAACGCAAACCCACCAACAACCAACGTAAAGCAAAAAAACGACAAGCAAAGCAAACTAAGTAGGACGAGGGCCTCCGCGCCCCGTCCTCCATGAGATAACCGTCCTCCATAATGATAACCATCCTCCATGATAATAACATATATTGGGTGTTGGAGGACGTGGCACGGAGGCCACCGTCCTACTATAGTTTGCGATACAGTTATTAATCCATTGTTAGCGAGGCCATTCACTCCCCTCCATCGCTCGACCTTTGGTCGCTTGCCAGAGCAAGAAGGAGAGGGGAAAGCCGCGTAAGCGGCGCGGGGGAGGGGCTTTTGTATATTTATACACTATTGCCCCCATTTTCAGAAAGGCATCAAATCACAATCTGAAAGCATGGGTTTTAGGCTGTAAAAGCATGGGTTTCAGGACCTAAAACCAAGGGTTTTGCAAATGAAAGGTATCAACTTTGAAAAGTGTAAGCAATCAAAGCATGTTTACTTACAGATTGTAAGAATATTAACAAATGTTGTGTGAATAAATGTAAAAACATAGTATTGTATATTTATGCATTTTGGTTCGCGATTTTGCATAAATATTCATTTTAGAGAATGATGAGGCATGAAAGAGCGAATATGAGAAATAGAATCTTGCCGTCGCCGAAGGCGGCGAAGGTTCATAACCGCTGGCGAAGCAGCCAAAGGCTGTGAGCCTGCGGAAACAAGCGATAAGAAAAGCGTCCTCGAAGAGGGCGAACATCAAAAAATAGCTAATACAAAGTATGTTCGCCCTCTTCGAGGACGCATTGTTTGCTTTCGATGAGCCGTAGGTTCCCTCACTTCGTTCGGTCACCCACGGTTATGAACCTTCGCCGCCTTCGGCGACGCTGACGCAAGGCTTCGAGCATTTTGCTGATAACGTTGCTCAAGAACATGTCCGCACAGCTTTGCCACTTGCCAGAGCAAGAACTAGTCTACTCGTCAACTGTAATAGCAATCAACTTGTCAACTCGTCAACTAAACCAACAAAGCAAACAACTCGTCAACTTGTCAACTAAGACGGTTAAATCATGTTAAACTATCCTAATTATCAGCCCCTTACCCACCCCCATTCTTGGCCCAATAAAAGATAATGTGTAATTTTGCAGACCGATTATTTCGGGGATACACTTAGAGTCCCCAGTATACGAGTGTTAATAGTGTTGCCCTTGGCCGAGCTGCACGGTTAGTGAATCGCGTGTACACAAAGAGAAATAACAATTGTTTTTTAGTAGTAAAATTTAAATTTTAAAATGAACACTTTAAGTTACAAGACTATTTCCGTAAACAAGGAAACAGCTAAGAAAGAGTGGGTCGTAGTTGACGCCAGCGACCAGGTTGTAGGCCGCCTCTGCTCAAAAGTAGCCAAGCTGCTCCGCGGAAAGTACAAACCCAGTTTCACTCCCCACGTTGACTGTGGAGACAATGTCATCATCATCAATGCCGCTAAGGTGGTTTTCACAGGCAAGAAAGAGACTGACAAGGTTTACACACGTTATACTGGTTATCCTGGTGGCCAGCGCTTCAACACACCCGCTGAGCTGCGCAAGCGCGAAGATGGCATGGACAAGATCATCCGTCACGCTGTAAAGGGCATGCTCCCCAAGGGCCCGCTCGGTCGTCGTCTCCTCGACAACCTCTATGTATATAACGGTACAGAGCACAAGCACGAGGCACAGAGCCCCAAGGCAATTGATATTAACCAGTATAAATAATAAGGTATAAAGATGGAAATCATTAACGCAATCGGTCGCCGCAAGAGCGCTGTAGCTCGTGTATATGTAACAGAAGGTACCGGCAAAATCATCATAAACAAAAAAGAACTTACTGAGTATTTCCCCTCTGCAATTCTGCAGTACGTGGTAAAGCAGCCCCTGCTCACACTTGAGGCTACTGAGAAATACGACATCAAGGCCAACCTCGATGGTGGTGGCTTCACAGGCCAGAGCCAGGCTCTGCGTCTCGCTATCGCTCGTGCACTCGTTAAGATCGACGCCGAGGACAAGAAGGCATTGAAGGATCAGGGCTTCCTCACACGCGACTCGCGTGCTGTTGAACGTAAAAAGCCCGGTCAGCCCAAGGCTCGTCGTCGCTTCCAGTTCAGCAAGCGTTAATATCTGGATTGGCTGGCCTCCTATGGAAAGCCGCCAGGCAGTTTAGCATCCAAACCGGCGCGACCCCGCATCAACAATTCATTTATCACAACAACAACATTGATACGGGTTACTCGCAGGTTGGTTCGAGAAAAACTAAAAGGAAAGTAAACACATTAAAAGAAAAAAGAAAATGTCAAGAACAAATTTTGACCAGTTACTCGAGGCAGGTTGCCACTTCGGTCACCTCCGTCGCAAATGGAACCCCGCCATGGCACCCTATATCTTCATGGAGCGCAATGGCATCCACATCATCGATCTGAACAAAACCGTAGCCAAGATTGACGAGGCTGCAGAGGCTTTGAAGCAGATTGCCAAGCAGGGCAAGAAGATCCTGTTCGTCGCTACTAAAAAACAAGCTAAGGACGTTGTTGCTGAGAAGGCAGCAAGCGTAAATATGCCTTACGTTATCGAGCGTTGGCCCGGCGGTATGCTTACCAACTTCCCCACCATTCGCAAGGCTGTGAAGAAAATGACGAACATCGACAAGCTGATGAACGACGGTACATTCTCAAACCTGTCTAAGCGCGAGCTCCTTCAGATCACTCGCCAGCGTGCTAAGCTCGAGAAGAACCTCGGCTCTATCGCTGACCTGAGCCGTCTGCCGAGCGCTCTCTTCGTTGTAGACGTAATGAAAGAGCACATCGCTGTGAAGGAAGCTAACCGTCTGGGCATCCCCGTGTTCGCTATCGTTGACACCAACTCTAACCCCAAGAATATCGACTACGTTATCCCCGCTAACGACGACGCTAAGGACTCTATCGACGTAGTATTGGGCGCTTGCTGCGCAGCTATCGCTGAGGGCGTTGAAGAGCGCAAGGTAGAGAAGGCCGACGAGAAGGCTGCTGCCGAGCAGAACGAGGCTGCTGCCGAGGGCAAGAAGCGCGTGCGCAAGGCTCGCAAGGAAGAGCCCGCTAAGGCTGAAGAGGCTGCTGAGGCTCCCGCTGCTGAGTAATCATCATTTTTTTACATAACAATTTGAACAATAAACACTATTATGGCTGTTTCAATTGAAGACATCAAGAAACTTCGTGCCATGACAGGTGCCGGACTGGCTGACGTCAAGAAGGCCCTCACAGAGGCAGAAGGTGATTTCGATAAGGCTAAGGACCTGCTCCGCGAGCGCGGACTGGCTATCGCCGCTAAGCGTTCTGACCGCGAGACCTCTAACGGTTGCGTGCTCGTTAAGAACGTAAACGGTTTTGCCGCTATCATCGCTCTTAAGTGCGAGACCGACTTCGTAGCTAACGGTGCCGACTTCATCAAACTGACAAGCGACATCCTCGACGCTGCTATCGCTGCTAAGGCTCAGAACCTCGACGAGGTGAAAGCCCTGATGCTGGGCAACCAGACCGTAGAGGCTGCTGTTACTCAGCGCTCAGGTATCACTGGCGAGAAGATGGAGCTCGACGGCTACAACGTGCTCGAAGGCGAGAACATCGAGGTTTACGACCACATGGGCAAGCACACTCTGTGCACCATGGTTCAGCTGAACGAGAACAACGCCGAGGCTGGTCACAAGATCGCTATGCAGGTAGCTGCTATGAAGCCCATCGCTCTCGATGAGACTTCTATCCCCGCCGAGGTTGTTGAAAACGAGTACAAGGTTGCCGTTGAGAAGACCAAGGAAGAGCAGATTGAGAAGGCTGTTGAGGTAGCAGTAAAGAAGGCTGGCTTGAACCCCAACCACTTCGACTCTGAGGATCACATCGAGTCGAACCAGGGTAAGGGCTGGATTACCGCTGAAGACGTTGCTAAGTTCCGTGAGATCAAGGCTACCGTTTCAGCTGAGAAGGCTGCCAACCTGAACGAGAACATGATTCAGAACATCGCCAAGGGTCGCGTAAACAAGTTCTTGAAAGAGAACTGCCTCGTTGACCAGGAGTTCCAGTTTGGTGATGGCGACAAGGAGACTGTTGCTCAGTATATGAAGAAGCAGAGCAAGGATATGAAGATCGTTGCTTACAAGCGCTTCACACTGGTTGCCGACTAATAAAAGGCTCCTTGGAACACAAGAGATAACAAAAGGGTTGTAGAGGGCCAATGCCTCCTACAACCCTTTTTCAGATTAAATAATATTGTTATATTTTCATCTATTCAATATTATATTGGCTCAATTATTGTTTTGCTCGCAATGCGTTGCATTGCTCGTAGGTTAAACATTAATGTCCATTAATTGAACATTAATTAAACATTAATAATTAACCGCGCGAAGCGCGTATTAATGACAATTAATGTTCAATTAATGATAATTAATGTTTAAGACAAAACGCGCGAAGCGCGAAATAAATGTTTAAACAAAACAAAATAATATGGGCATTATTTCAATTTATAACAACGCTGGCCCCATAAAGACAAGAACATGAAAATATTTGCAGCAGCAATGAACTACCCCCAACACAATAAAGAGTTGGATGGCACGTTATATAAACCAGAGGCACCCATCATCTTCACCAAGGCCGACTCGGCCCTACTGAAAGATGGAAAGCCCTTCTTCATCCCCGACTTCATGGGGCGCATCGACTACGAAACAGAAGTGGTGGTGCGCATCTGCCGACTGGGAAAATCTATCCCCGAACGCTTCGCACACCGCTATTACGACGCCCTCACCGTGGGCATCGACTTCACCGCCCGCGACCTGCAAGAACAGCTGCGCAAGAACGGACAACCGTGGGACCTGTGCAAAGGCTTCGACGGATCGGCAGTCATTGGACAATGGGTTGACAAAGAAAAGTTCTTAAACATCAACACCTTGCCCTTCCACCTCGACATCAACGGCCACACCGTGCAAGAGGGCTGCACCGCCGATATGCTCTACACCATTGACAGCCTTATCGCCTACATCAGCCAGTATTTCACGCTGAAGACGGGCGACATTCTGTTTACTGGAACGCCCGTAGGCGTAGGCCCCGTACACATTGACGACCACCTGGAGGGCTATCTTGCTGACCGCAAGGTGCTTGAATTTAATTGTAAGTAATAGAACTTCTTGTAAGTTCAGAAGCGAATTAATATGGCAAACCACATACACATCATCCACACCCGCACCCTTCTTGCGAGCCTCGTGGCCATCATCGTCATGACAATGATGGGCATCAACACACAGGCACAAACGCACACACAAGAACAGGCGCAGATGCAACGCTTCTATAACCTGTCGGCCAGCGATGTAGCCATTACCGACCGCCTACCACAGTTTGCCATCTCGGTGCCATTGCCCGAGCAATATGCCGACTCTATCTACACGGCCACACTGCTCTACCCCGAGTTTATTGATATGTCTGACACCGACATACAAGCCTACCACCACCTTGCACCAGGCGGCACGCTGCCCGCCATGCCCACCCTCGACACCCACCTGGTGTTCGACCGCAAACGCGCACAGCTCGAAACATCGTTCTGCCCATTGGTGTATCGCGATGGCAAATATCGCATCTTGGTAAGCTTCATGCTGAAGGTGCAAAGCAAGGCACGACACGCGCAAAGCGCTAAAAGACAGCGCAAAGACAGCGCAAAAAACAACAACACACAGCTGAAAGCTAACACCACACCTGCCGAACGCTACGCCACCCACTCGGTATTGGCTGAAGGGCGCTGGGCAAAGATACGTGTGGCCGAAACGGGCGTGTACCAAATCAGCGACGCCCTCATCCGTCAGGCGGGCTTCACTGACCTGTCAAAGGTGAAGCTCTACGGCTATGGCGGAAACCTCATCAACGAACAACTGGTGGGCAGCGAGCTTATCGCACAAGACGACCTGAAGGAGGTGCCCACCTGTAACATTGCGGGCCGACGCCTGTTCTTTGCCAAAGGCCCCGTGTCGTGGGACAGCAAAGACAGCAAACGCCGCACCCGTAACCCTTATTCTGACTACGGCTACTACTTTCTCACGCAAGACAATGCGTCGGAACCTGCCACCGTCGACTCTACCACCTTTGTAAATTCGTTCTACCCCACCGACACGTGGTTCAGCCACTCGCTGCACGAGGTCGACGCCTACGCATGGTATGAGGGCGGACGTAACCTGTTCGACAGACGGGCCATCACCAAGAGCAACCCGTACACGGTAACACTGGCCACCAACGCCAACGCCACACAGGCCCAGGTAACGGTAAACGTATCGGCTGGCACACACGCGGAGGTGCAGCTGTCGTTCAACGGCGAAGATATGGGCTCCATCACCGTCAACATAGGCAACGAGGGTGGCCAATCGTCCTACAACAAGGGCAACGAGGCAGCAAAAACCTTCACGGTGAGCAACCTCAGCACCGAGAAAAACCAGCTTACCATCACCACCACATCGGGCGGATCCGTGCGCCTCGACTTCATCGACATTCAGTGGGATAAGCCCCTGCCCCTGCCTTCGCTCACCACAGGTGTGCCCACACCCCAATATGTTTACAACATCACGCACCAAGACCACCATGCCGACCCACAAGCCGACATGGTAATCATCATACCCACATCGCAGAAACTGCGCAAACAGGCCGAACGCCTAAAGGCTTTCCGCGAAGAGAACGACGGGCTGCGCGTAAACCTGGTGCCTGCCGACGAGTTATATAACGAGTTTGCAAGCGGCACACCCGACGCCAGCGCCTATCGCCGATACCTAAAAATGCTGTACGACCGCGCACAGAACGATGCCGACTTGCCACGCTATCTGCTGCTCTTCGGCGACTGCGTGTGGGACAACCGTCTGCTCACCTCGGCCTGCAAATCACTCAACGCCGACGACCTGCTGCTGTGCCACGAGAGCGAAAACTCGTTCAGCCAAACCACTTGCTACGTTGACGATGGCTTCTTTGCCCTGCTCGACGATGGCGAAGGACTGGACCCCGCCTCGCACGACAAACTGGACATGGCGGTGGGACGCTTCCCCGTGTATAACGAGACCGATGCCAAAGCTATGGTTGACAAAACCATTGCCTACGGCACCAACACAAACGGTGGCGCATGGCAAAACACGCTGGTGTTTATGGGCGACGATGGCAACAACAACCTGCATATGCGCGACGAAAACGAAACGGCCGAGATGATTAGCGCACTGCACCCTGGCTTCATCAGTAAAAAGGTGATGTGGGATGCCTACAAGCGCGAAACATCGGCCACAGGCAACTCCTACCCCGACGTAACGCGCACGCTGAAGCAGCTGCAGCTGCAGGGCGCACTGATTATGGACTATGCAGGCCACGGCAAGGCCACACAGATATCGCACGAGAACGCGCTGCGACTGAACGACTTTAACAACTTTACAAACACCAACCTGCCACTGTGGATAACGGCGTCGTGCGACATCATGGCCTTCGACGGTACTGAAGAAAACATTGGCGAGCAGGCGGTGCGCAACGCGAAAGGGGGTGCCGTGGCGTTCTTTGGCACCACACGTACAGTGTTTACCAATTATAATAAGGTGATAAACCAGGCCTACCTGAAGCATGTGCTGAGCACCGACAACGGCGAACCTATCAGCATAGGCGAGGCACAACGTAGGGCCAAGAACCAGATGATAGAAGATGGCGCCGACCGCACGGTAAACAAGCTGCAATACTCATTGCTGGGCGACCCCGCGCTGAAGTTGGCACTGCCCTCACGCACCATGGTGGTTGACGAGATTAACGGTGTGGCACCCTCGGCCGATGAGCCTGTGGTGCTGAAGGCGGGCAGCATAGCCACCATAAAAGGACATATTGAGGGCGACGAGGGCTTTAACGGCATTGCCAACATCACGGTGCGCGACGCACGCGAACTGGTGACCTGCCGCATGAACGATGCCAACGAACCTGAAGGGGCCAAATCGGCCTTCACCTTCTACGACAGAAGCAAGACCATCTATACGGGCAACGACAGTATTCGGGCAGGACAGTTTGCCTTCACTTTTGCCGTGCCTAAAGATATTAGCTACAGCAATGCCACAGGCCTCATCAACCTGCACGCCATCAGTACCGACCGCAAGACGTCGGCCAACGGATGGTGCGACCGCTTTGTGGCAAACGGATCCGACATTAACGATAACGACTCGATAGGCCCATCCATCTACTGCTATCTCAACGCGCCCTCGTTCTCTAACGGCGACCGCGTAAACCCCACACCCTATTTCGTGGCACGTATCACCGACCAAAACGGCATCAATGCAGCGGGGTCGGGCATCGGACACGACTTACAGCTCATCATCGATGGCGATATGCAGCACACCTATAATCTGAACGAAAACTTCAGTTACGACTTCGGGTCATACACATCGGGCTCTACCTTCTATGCGTTGCCCGAACTGGAGCCAGGACAGCACCGTCTGCTGTTCCGCGCATGGGACGTGTATAACAACCCATCAACCACCGAACTGACATTTACGGTGGTGAAGGGGCTGAAGCCTAACCTGTTTAGCATCAGTTGCACAAACAATCCCGCGCACACCTCTACCACCTTTATCGTGAACCACGACCGCATGGGCAGCAACATAAATGTGGCCATCGACGTGTTTGACATGAGCGGACGACACCTGTGGACACACAGCGAGAACGGCGTGAGCGAAGGCAGCGCCTACACCGTAAACTGGAACTTGACGCTGGACAACGGCGCCGCACTGCAAACAGGTGTGTACCTCTACCGCGTGCGCATAGGCTCGGATGGCAGCGCCATGACATCGAAAGCAAAGAAGTTGGTAGTGGTTAGGCAATAAAACGCACCACATAGCGTTATCTATAAAGCAAATTGAAGCAGAATGAAAGCATACATCAAACACATTATGATGCTGATGCTGGCAGCCATTGCGCTGCCCGCCATGGCACAGAAAGATAAATTTTTTAATCCCGTCACAACATCGGTGACCTCGCAAAGCATCGCACCTGACGCACGATCGGCAGGTATGGGCGACGTGGGCGCCGCCACCGACCCCGACGTGGTGTCGCAATACTGGAACCCCGCCAAGTATCCGTTTAACATCTCGCGTGCTGGCGTAACTATCAACTATACGCCGTGGCTGCGACAGCTGGTAAGCGACATCGACCTGGCTTATGTGGCTGGCTACTACCGCATAGGCGACTACTCGGCAGTGTCGGCATCGTTGCGCTACTTCTCGTTGGGCGAGGTGCAGATGTCTAACGACGAGAACCTCACCATCAACCCTTATGAAATGTCGTTTGATGTGGCCTACTCGCTGATGCTGAGCGAACACTTCTCGCTGGGCGCCGCTGTGCGTTGGATATACTCTGACCTGACCTACGACTTCACCTCTGATACAGCGCCTGGCTCGGCCTTCGCCGCCGACCTGTCGTGCTACTATCAAAACTATCTGAACATCGGAGAGCGCGAATGTCAGTTGGGATTGGGTTTGAACATCTCAAACATTGGTAGTAAGATTTCGTTTGGTGGCGATAACAACTCTGAATTTATCCCCACCAATATGCGTCTGGGAGCATCGCTCATGGTGCCCATCGACGAGTACAACCGCTTTACCATTGCTGCCGACGCTAACAAGCTGCTGGTGCCCACCTACCCCAAACAAAACGAGGGCGAAAGCACCGAAGCTTACCAAGAGCGTGTGCAGAAAGATTATTATGACGTATCGTCAATCAGCGGCATCTTTAAAAGCTTTGGCGATGCCCCTGGCGGCTTTAAAGAAGAGCTGCAGGAGGTACAGTGGAGCGTGGGTGCTGAATATATCTACCACGATAAGTTTGCGCTGCGTGCCGGATATCATCACGAGTCGGAGAACAAAGGTAACCGCAAATACTTTACCGTGGGCGCTGGCTTTAAGATGAGCGTGTTCTCGCTCGACGCTGGCTACGTCATTGCCACAGCCAAGAGCAACCCGCTGGACCAAACGCTGCGCTTCTCGCTCAGCTTTGATATGGACGGCATTAAAGATTTGTTTAGAAGAAGATAAGGACGGCATTATAGATTTGTATCGAAAAAGATAAGGTCGGCATTTAAGATTTGTTTTAAAAGGAAATAAAAAAGCCCCTCATTATGAAAATACGTACCGGACTGGGATATGACGTACACCGACTGGTGGAAGGAAGAGACTTGTGGTTGGGCGGCATCAAGATACCGCACACCTTAGGATTATTAGGCCATAGCGACGCCGACGTGCTCATTCACGCCATTTGCGATGCGCTATTGGGCGCCGCCAACATGCGCGACATAGGCTACCACTTTCCCGACACATCAGCCGACACTCTCGACATTGACAGCAAGATATTGCTGAAAAAAACCGTTGACCTCATCGCCACAAAGGGCTACAAAATAGGCAACATCGACGCTACCATCTGCGCCGAACGACCCAAGATAAACCCACACGTGCCCGACATGAAGGCTTGCTTGGCACAGGTGATGGGCATCGACGAAGACGACATCTCAATAAAAGCCACTACCACCGAGCGACTCGGCTTCACAGGCCGCGAAGAAGGTATCTCGGCCTATGCCGTAGTGCTTATCGAAAAATAAAGGATGAAAAGATAGCAAAGACAAATAGCAAACAATTGTTAAATACTGATTAATAGTGCATTATAACATTGACGTATATCAATATTAATGCATAAAGATGAAGATTTTATGAAAATTGTTTGCGCAAACAGTCAAATGTGCGTATCTTTGCATCGTCAAAAGGTTAATAGATTGTTTAGGTTAGTAGTAATAGATTTAGGTTTTTAGTTATTAGGTTTAAGGTAAATTGAACGATTGTTTAACGGTGACACTGGAGGACGTGAGTCTTTCATCTGTACAAGAAATTATTTTTAGTTAAACATAGGCATTGAGCCGCTGCTCGTTGAGAGTAGCGGCTCAATTGTTTTAAGCCCCTCCCCCGCGCCGCGCTCGCGCGGCTTCCCCCTCCCCGTAGGAGAGGGGAGTGAATGGCATTGCTAACAATGGATTAATAACAGTATTGCAAACCATAGTAGGACGGTGGCCTCCGTGCCCCGTCCTCAGCACCCAATTTCCAGCACCCGTCCTCCAGCAAGTGAAATTAATCAAGAGCCATACGGTCTCTTCAGGTCATTGATAAACTTTTTCTTGAGAAATGTCGAACTTGAAATCAAGGGCATCTTCATCCACCTCCCATTTTTGCCGTTGAAAAGGAAATATGAAAAGAATCATATTGTCATGTATAGGTATTGCCCTGTCACCAGGAAGAATCATCCCATTACCTTTCTGGAAAAAGAATATCTCAAAAATCTTACTATATTTAATTTAGTTTTTGAGGTTGTTTTACTCAGTCCACTGAGTAATTTTACTCAATCGACTGAGTAAAATCCTGTCTTTCGATGGCAAATATAGGACTTTTATCTGAAATAACCGTATTTGGTATGTATCTTTTTTGCATGGTATTCTTCAATCAATAACCTTGTATCAATATGCTTACATTCATTCCCCTTTCCGATGGGGAGGGGTCGGGGGTGGGGCTGCTTATCTGGTTGCTGGAGGACGGGGCACAGAGGCCACCGTCCTACTATGGTTTGCAAGGCTATTCACTCCCCTCATCTCATTAGTTGTTACTAAGTGTGTTCGCCCTCTTCGAGGACGCTTGCTCCTCACCCCCACTGCCGCAGGTTACGTGCCGTTGGCACTCCACCCGCGGTTATGAACATTCGCCGCCTTCGGCGACGGTAAGCGAGAAAGGGAGGGGGACTTCTGTTTTGCATAAATATTCATTTTATTGCATAAATATACAGAAAGGAAGTGCTTTCTGATATGCAGGAAATCACAGTCTGAAAGCCTTGGTTTCAGGTTGTAAAACCAAGGGTTTTAGGGTGCGAAACCAAGGGTTTCAGGACGTGAAACCAAGGGTTTTGCAAACGAAAGGTATCAACTTTGAAAAGTGTAAGCAGCGCCACTGTATTTGCTTACAGATTATTACTATTTTTACTTTTATTAAGTTAAAATCAGCCCTTCCTCCGTTTTGCATATTTATGCAATTTTGGGGGATGCGAGGATGTCAAGACAATATCTGATAAACTACAATATTGAACAATAACCCGACAACGGAGAACAATAATTCGACAACGTTGAACAACCACTCGACAATATTGAACGACAACATAAACAACAACGGAGCAACATCGAACAACGTTGTTCCCTTTACAGATTGTATTAGTAATGTTGTTTCTTTGTTGTTTATGTTGCTGGAGGACGGGGCACGGAGGCCACCGTCCTACTGAAGTTTGCTTTTGTGGGATTTTGCTAATCTAAGTAGGATGGGGTGTTGTTAAGTGAAGAATGAAGAGTGAAGAACGAAGAATTCATGTGATGTGTGAGGCAAATCATAGTAGGACGGTGGTCTCCGTGCCCCGTCCTCCAGCAAGCAAAAAACAGCCCACCCCATCCCCTCCCGACGGGGAGGGGATGGGGGATGGACTACTTTATTTCTTTTCCAGCTCCTTTTTCAGATACGTCAAATTATCTTGAGCGTTTTTGTGGCCTTGTGCTGCCGCCTTTTCATACCAATAAAGTGCTTTGTTATAATCTATTGCCACGCCTCTGCCAAAGTGGTAACTTATGGCTAAGTTGTATTGCGCTAAGTCATAGCCTTGTGTGGCCGCCTTTTCATACCAATAGGCAGCGGTTGTTTGATTTTTCTGAACCCCTCTTCCTGCATAATAGCAGTTGCCCAAGTTATATTGTGCTATATCATAGCCTTGGTTGGCCGCCTTCTCATACCAAAACACCGCCTTTTGGTAGTCTTGCTCTACCCCCGTACCATCAAAATAGCAATTGGCTAAATTGGTTTGTGCGTTGGTATAGCCTTGGTTGGCCGCTTTTTCATACCAATATACCGCTTTCTGATAGTTTTGTGTTACGCCTGTGCCATCATAATAGAAATCGCCAATGATTGATTGTGCCGTGGCATCGCCTTGGTTGGCTGCCTTTTCATACCAGTAGGCCGCTTTGGTATAGTCTTTAGGCACGCCATTTCCCTTCTCATAGCAAATGGCCAAGTTGAATTGTCCTTGTGCGACTCCTTCGTCGGCATATTTCTGGAAGATAGCCACCGCCTTGCTATATTGTTTCTGATTGTAAAACTGGCAACCCTCTTCAAATTCTGCTTGGGCCATGATGCCCATGGCGCTGAACCACAGGGCGATGGTAAGAATAAGATGTTTCATTGTTATGATATCGTTGTTTGTAATATGTAACGTGGTGTCGTTTCTTCTGCAAAAATACCGCTTTTTAAGAAAGTAGACAAACGAACCCTTAGGTTTTTGTTGCGCAATGTTGTGTTCTTTTTTGTAATAACTACGCCAAGTGTAAAGAGGAGTCAGGGTATTTAAAAAGTAGGACGAGGGTCTCCGCGCCCCGTCCTCCCTGAGATAACCTTCGCTTGCTGATGGATGGGTGCTGGAGGACGTGGCACGGAGGCCACCGTCCTACTATGGTTTGCGATACTGTTATTAATCCATTGTTAGCAAGGCCATTCACTCCCCTCCATCGCTCGACCTTTGGTCGCTTGCCAGAG